>OCZS010000100.1_pt1 | contig 26691 bp, 22 predicted proteins | sample 1539071 | NCBI WGS metagenome assembly OCZS01 (sample SAMEA3113584, study PRJEB22503) | soil metagenome
GGCGGTCGGCTTGCCGTACTTCGCGAGGAGCCGGCGGTCGAGCGAGCCGGCATTGACCCCGATGCGGATCGAGACGCCGGCCTCCTTCGCGCGCCGAGCGATCTCGGCCACCTGGTCGTCGAACTGCCGGATGTTGCCGGGGTTGACCCGGACCGCCGCGCAGCCCGCGTCGATCGCGGCGTAGACGTACTTCGGCTGGAAGTGGATGTCCGCGATGACCGGGATCTGCGACTTGCGAGCGATGGCGGGCAGCGCCTCGGCGTCGTCCTGGCTGGGGCAGGCGACCCGCACGATGTCACAGCCGGATGCCGTGAGCTCGGCGATCTGCTGGAGGGTGGCGTTGATCTCCGTCGTGGGGGTCGTCGTCATGGACTGCACGGACACCGGGGCGTCCCCGCCGACCTCCAGCTTTCCCACCCGGATCTTGCGGCTCACGCGGCGCGGAGCGATGACGGGCGGGGGCAGTGCGGGCATACCGAGGGAGACGGACATGCGCCCAGCGTACGTGGGCACGCTGGGAGCACCTGACCGCTCCCGCGGACAACGGGGGGGCGGCGGTCAGCCGGTGAGCGCGGTGAGGAACACGGACTCGAGGTCCTCGGGCTGTGCCGCGGTGAAGGCCCTGCCCTTCGTCACGGCCGCGATGTTGCTCAGTGCCTTGGCGTCAGCGGAGGAACCGAGCGCGATCGTGAGCACCTCGACCGGGCGTGACGGGTCGGCGCCGTCGACGAGGCGCTGGAGCGTCGTCTCGAGGCTGGGGCTTCCGGGGTCCTCGTTCTTGCCGTCGCTGATGATGACGACGGTGTTGGGTCCCTGCTGCCATGACTCACGCACAGCGGCGACGGCGGCGAGCGTCGTCTCGTAGAGGGCCGTGTCGTTCGCGGCCTTGATCCTCGGCACGGCGGCCGCGATCGTGTCGCGGGCGGTACCCCCGCCCACGCGGCGGTCCAGGCGACCCAGGGGAACGACCTCGACCCAGTCACGTCCGCTCTCGGCGCGCGAGAAGGTCCAGAGGCCGACCGAGGCCTCGTCGGCGAAGAACGGCAGCGAGGCGAGCACGGCACCCTTTGCCAGGTCCAGCCGGCTCTGGCCCGTGGTGGCCACGAGCTCCTTCATCGAGCCGGAGGTGTCCAGGACGACGAGGAGGGAGCCACGGCGGTCCAGAGCGGTCCAGTTCTGCAGGGTCCGGGCCAACACGTCCTGGCTCGGCTGGGCCGGCGTGTACCGCGGCTGGGTGGCCACGACGCCAGCCGAGCCGGGCACCCCGGTGTCGAGCCGGGCGGCGCGCCAACCCACCTCTCGCATCGCGGCCTGGGCGGGTCCCTGGACCACGAAGTCGGCGAACGCCTCTGAGGCACGGCGCTGGGCAGGGGACACCCACTCGGCCTCCAGCCCGAGGACCGGCACCTCACTCACCGCCCACCCGTCGGTCGGGTAGAGGGCGGCAACCTCGGTCTTGGGCTTGGCCCGGTTGAAGGCGACGACCTCCTGCTCGGTGGCCGGGACGAGGGGCAGGTCGCGCAGGCTCTCTGCATCAGCCGGGTCGGCGGTGCGCAGCGTGCCGAGCGCGCCGGACAGGTCGCCTGTCGCGTCGCTCACGGCGTTGTGTGCCGTCACGAGACGGCGCCTCAGGTCGTCCGTGGCCTCGACGCCGATGGCGAGGTCGCGGTACACCGCGACGGTGGAACCCAGGCCGGCCGTCGCCGTGAGGGGGTTCGGCCACTCGAGACGCATCCGCCCCCACTCCGGGTGCTTCAGCGCGGCCCAACCCTTCGGGTCCGCCGCGAGCGCGCTGAGCTGCTGCCACGACGGTTGCCGGTCCGGCCAGCCGAGCGCCTCGGCCATCGGCCGTGGGGCGGCGAAGACGACCGGCGTGGAGGCGACGACGGGGTAGGTGCGCGGCAGGACCTGCGCCATGCGGGGGTCACGCGCCAGGACCGCGCGCCACAGCGCGCTGTCTGGCACCCACGTCGTGGGGGCGTCGGTGGTGTTCCCGTCGAGGCCTCGACCCACGGCTGCAGAGAAGCCCTGGGCCGTGACGCTCGTGACCTTCGTCGTCGTGCAGGGCAGGCCGTCGCGGTCCTCCACCCACTCGTCGAAGTCGTCCGCGTAGTCGTCGAGCACCGCCGCCACCGGCGCTGCAGCGTTGATCCGCAGCGCGGCGTCACCGGAGCACTCCCCCGAGGAGGCGATGCCCCGGTCACGGGTCGCCACCAGGCCGACACCTGTCGTCACCGCCAGCACGAGGGCCAGCACGCCGAGGAGGACGAACGGCCTCCTGTTGTCGCCGGCGCGAGGCTGGCGATGGCGCCCGCGTTCTGCCCGGGTCTCGGCACTGGGGCCGGCCGGAGTTCCTGCCGTCATGGTGCGAGTGTGGCTGACGGGACGCCCCAGAACAACGCGGACGTACAGATTGTCTGAGAAAGACGCCAAGGATCATTCCTCATCGGCAGTGTCGAAGGCCGCCCGACACGCCGAGCAGGGGCCCGTGACGCCCCAGCCCGGTCCCGGACGGGCAGGTCGATGCGTGCCATGGATCGCAGGTCAGCCACCGAGGTTGACGGGTTTGACGACGTCGGCGTAGATGAGCAGCAGCGATGCCCCCAGCAGCACCATGGACACCGAGTAGGCGACGGGAAGCGCCTTGGCGACGTCGACGTAGCCCGGGTCGGGCCGGCCCAGCAGCCGGGCGATCTGGCGCTTGAGCCCCTCCCACAGCGCACCCGCCACATGGCCACCGTCGAGGGGGAGGAGGGGGATGAGGTTGAAGACGAACAGCATGAAGTTGAGGCCCGCGAGGAGGCTCAGCAGGAACCAGAACTTGTCACCGGCCGACTCCCCCACGAAGGCGTCGTACTTGCCGGCGCCGGCGTCACCGGCCACCCTGCCGACGCCGACGACGGACATCGGGCTGTCGACCTCGCGCTCGGCGTCACCGAACGCCGCCTCCCACACGCCGACCATTCGCTCCGGCACGCGGACGAGTGCCTGGGCGGTCTGGCTCACCCCGTTCCAGATCAGCCCCGGCACGACCGTGAGCGGCTGCGGCTCGAACTCGACGGGCGCCGTGGAGCGCACCCCGAGGAAGCCGGCCTCCACGGTCTGCGGCGTCCCGTCCGAGTCCGTGACGGGAAGGCCTTCGTCGTCGACGACAGGTACGACGTTGCGGATGGGGGTGGCGGTGACGGTGAGCTCTCGACCGTCACGACGGAGGACGACGTCGACCGGCTGGCCGACGCGCGGACGGATCAGGATGCCCACGTCGGTCGTCTCGTCGACGACCTCACCGCCGATGGACACGATGCGGTCACCCGGCCGGATACCCGCGGCGAGCGCGGGCGTCGGGGGCTGCCCCTCGCAGGACACCGCGGACTCGACCTGGGTGACCGGCACGACGCACTGGGACACCGAGGCCACGACGGCGCCCGGCTGGGGCGTCGAGACGCCGTGCACCGTGACGAGGATCGTCAGCAGCACCACCCCGATGAGGAGGTTCATCGTGGGCCCGCCGAGCATGATGACGACCTTGCGGGGCACCGAGAGCTTGTAGAAGACGCGGTCGTCGTCTCCGGCTCGGACCTCCTCGAGGCTCGCCGCCCGGGCCTCGTCGACGAGCTGGGTGAACCGGCCGGTGCTCGACACCCGCACCTTCCCCGGTTCGTCACCGGGGCGCGGCGGGAACATGCCGATCATCCGGATGTAGCCGCCGAGCGGGATCGCCTTGACGCCGTACTCGGTCTCGCCCCCCTTTCGCGACCACAGCGTCGGGCCGAACCCCACCATGTACTGGGTGACGCGCACGCCGAACCGCTTGGCCGGCACGAGGTGCCCCACCTCGTGGAGGGCGATGGACAGCGCGACGCCGGTGGCCATGAACAGGACACCGAGCAGGAACGCGAGCGTGGTCACCAGGCCTCCGTGGAGTCGTCGTCGCCAGGTCCGGCACCGATGAGCTCGGCGGCGTACTGACGGGCCCACCGGTCGGCGGTGAGCACCTCCTCAACGCTCGACGCGTCGCGGTTGCTCCCATTGTGCCTCTCCACGACCCGAGCCACTGTGTCGACGATGGCAGGGAACCGGATCCTGAGGTCATGGAAGGCGTCGACACACACCTCGTTCGCGGCGTTGTACACCGCGGGGAACGTTCCACCCGCCGCACCCACCTGCCTGGCGAGCCGCACCGCCGGGAAGGCGTCATCGTCCAGCGGATGGAACTCCCAGGTCTGCGGGACGGACCAGTCGGACGGCACGTCGACGTCCTCGAGGCGCTCCGGCCAGGACAGCCCCAGGGCGATCGGCACGAGCATGCGGGGCGGTCCGAGCTGGGCGATCGTCGAGCCGTCGTGGAACTCGACCATCGAGTGGATCTGCTGTTGGGGGTGCACGACGACGTCGATCCGGTCGAGCGGGATGTCGAAGAGCAGGTGCGCCTCGATGACCTCGAGCCCCTTGTTGACCATCGTGGCCGAGTTCGTCGTGACGACGCGCCCCATCGCGAAGTTGGGGTGCGCGAGGGCCTCCTCGGGAGTGACCTCCGTGAGCTCAGTGCGGGTGCGCCCACGGAACGGTCCACCACTCGCCGTGATGACGAGGCGGCGCACCTCCTGCGCCCGGCCGCCGCGCAGGCTCTGCGCGATGGCGCTGTGCTCGGAGTCCACGGGAACGATCTGCCCCGGCCGCGCCGCCGCCCGGACGAGCGCACCACCGACGATGAGCGACTCCTTGTTCGCCAGCGCCAGCACGGACCCGGCGCCCAGCGCGGCCAGGGTGGGCCGCAGCCCGATGGAGCCGGTGATGCCGTTGAGCACGACATCAGCCCCACACGCCGCCGCGACCGTCGCGGCCTCGTCACCCACGACGACGTCCGGCGACGGGGCCGGGCGCCCGGCGACGGCGGCATACGTGGCCATGGCGTCACGCACGCGCTTCACGTCCGCGCGAGCCACGGCGACGAGGGGCACGTCGTGGTCGACCGCCTGGCGGGCGACGAGGTCGACGTTGGACCCCGCCGACAGCGCCATCACGGTGAAGCGGCCCGGGTGCCGGCTGACGACCTCCAGCGCCTGGGTGCCGATCGAACCGGTGGAACCGAGCACGGCCACGGAGCGGGAGGTCACGAGCTCATTGTCCCGGGTCCCCGCCGACACACCATCCGGCTGGTCACGTCGTGTGGACTCGCTCCTCGATGAGGCGCTCGGTGACCACCTGGGCCCGGGGATCGAAGCGTCCGTGCTCGAAGTCCTTCTCGATCTCGAGCTCGACCTGTCCCATGCCGTGGCGGTTCTTCTCGACGGTGACGACGGCCCAGCGGCGGAAGCGCTGGATGCTGCCCAGGTCGTAGACGAGGTGCTCCCTCGAGACGATGTGCTCCTTGCTCGACAGGATGAGGACGAGGTCGGCCTCGTAGGCGAGCGCCGACGAGCCGCGCAGGTCCCGGGTGCGCATCCGGTGCCCGGCGCCGAGGCTCTCGCGGTCGGACGCCGAGATGCAGACGACGGGGCACTCGAGCTCGAGGGACATGTCCTTGAGGGTCTCGGTGACGACGGTCACCCGTGCGGTCTCGTCGCCGTCATGTCCGTGGAGCGGGATCTTCTGGAGGTAGTCGACGAGCACCATGGGCGGCTCTCCGGCCTCTTCCGCGACGGCAGAGATGACCTGCGCGACCTCGTCGGTCGTCGTCGTGGAGTTGGACTCGTGGATGTGCAGGCGCGGCGCGTACTCGTAGACCGTGGCAAGGGCCGCGCGCCCGTACGGGACGCGGTCGAGCGCGTCGGCCAGCCCGCGGCGGTCGGGGTCCTCGGCCTCGAAGACCGCCCGGATCGCGTGGACGTCGGCCGCCGCGGCCGGGTGCTGCCCCTCGGCCGCGGCCGTCGTGGCGGCCTCGAGTGCGATGAGCCGCTGGATGAGCGTGTGCGCGTCGTGCTCGAAGGAGAAGACGACGGCGTGCCGCCCGACGCACACGGCGTTGCGTGCCATCTGCAGCGCGAGAGTCGTCTTGCCGGCGCCCTCGCTACCGCCGAGCAGGACGAGCTCGCCGGAGCGGAGCCCCCCGTCGAGCGTGGAGTCGAGCAGGTCGAAACCGGTGGGCCACACCTGTGCACCGGGTCGTGCACCGCGCCGGAGGGCGTCGTCGGTCTCGTCGAGGAGCAGCTGCACGGACCGCCGTAGCTCGGGCCGGTGAGCGGCGCTCGAGCCACTGCGGGCCGGTGGTGCGCTGGCCTCGTCCCGTCCCGTCGGTGCGCCGGGTGTGTCCGGTGTACCCAGAGTGTCCGGTGTCATCGGCGTGCCCGGTGTCATGGACGTGCTCATGGGGAACATCCCACCACTGAACACAGGGCCGTGCCACGGGTTCTCGTCAACCGGAGGGCGACGGGGGTCACAGCACGATGCCGACGTACTTGGTCTCGAGGTACTCGTCGATCCCCTCGAAACCGCCCTCGCGTCCGAAGCCCGACTGCTTGACCCCTCCGAAGGGCGCGGCCGGGTTCGAGACGATGCCGGTGTTGACCCCGACCATCCCGAACTCCATTGCCTCGGCGACCCGGAGCACGCGCGACTGGTCCCGGGTGTAGACGTAGCCGACGAGCCCGTACTCGGTCCCGTTGGCCTTGGCGACGGCATCCGCATCGTCGGAGAAGGTGGACACCGGCGCGACGGGTCCGAAGATCTCTTCGCGGAGGCAGCGGCTGTCGGCCGGAACGCCGGCCAGGACGGTGGGCTGGTAGAACCAGCCCTCACCGGGGACCGGTCCCCCACCCGTGAGCACGGTGGCCCCCCGACCTACGGCGTCCTGCACCAGCTCGTCCACGCCGTCGCGGGCCTTCTCGGTGATGAGCGGCCCGACGTCGACGCCCTCGTCGGTGCCCTTGCCGACGACGAGCGCTCCCATCCGCTCCGCCAGCCGCGAGGCGAAGTCCTCAGCGAGGGACTCGTGGACGAAGAAGCGGTTGGCCGCGGTGCAGGCCTCGCCGATGTTGCGCATCTTCGCGAGCATCGCGCCGTCGACTGCGGCGTCGAGGTCGGCGTCCTCGAAGACCAGGAAGGGCGCGTTGCCCCCCAGCTCCATCGACACCCGTAGGAGCTGTTCGGCCGACTGCTCCACGAGCACCTTCCCGACAGCGGTCGAGCCGGTGAAGGTCAGCTTGCGCAGCCGTGCGTCACGGATGAGGGGCTCGCAGACCGCGCCGGAACGGGTGGTCGTCACGACGTTGAGCACGCCGTCCGGAAGGCCCGCCTCGCGCAGCACCTGGGCCAGCAGCAGCATCGTCAGCGGCGTCTCGTGGGCCGGCTTCACGACCATCGTGCACCCCGCAGCCACCGCGGGACCGATCTTGCGGGTGCCCATCGCGAGAGGGAAGTTCCACGGCGTGATCATCAACGTGGGACCGACGGGCTGCTTCATCGTCAGCAGGCGGGAGGCGCCGTTCGGGGCGACGGAGTAGCGCCCGTGGATGCGCACGGCCTCCTCGGCGAACCACCGGAAGAACTCGGCCGCATAGGTCACCTCGCCGCGCCCCTCGGCGACGGTCTTGCCCATCTCGAGGCTCATGAGGGTCGCGAAGTCCTCGGTCCGTTTGACGAGCGCCTCGAACGCCCGGCGCAGGATCTCGCTGCGGTCACGCGGGGGTGTCGCTGCCCAGCCGACCTGCGCGTCGTGGGCGGCGGTCAGGGCTGCGAGGCCGTCGTCGGGGGTGGCGTCGGCGCACGTCGTGAGCACCTCGCCGGTCGCGGGGTCTCGAACGTCGAAGCGCGCCGCGCCGCTCGCCTCCCGCCAGCGCCCGCCGATGAGCAGGCCCGTGGGGACGGAGTCGATGAGGGAGGTCTGGGTGACAGCCATGGTGATCCTTCGAGATGCCGCGGTCGTGGTCTCAGGGTACGGCGGGGTCAGCGGTCCTCGAGCCCCCACGGAGAGCCGTAGCCCCCCGGTTTGGGGGCGGCGAGGAGGTCGAGGAACGGCACGGCGTCGAACGCCTCGGGCCCGAGGACGCCGGCCCCCGTCCAGACGCCGGTGGACAGCAGCTCGAGAGCCACGACCGGGTTGACCGCGGTCTGCCAGACGACGCACTGGGCCCCGTAGTCGCGCATCGTGTCCGCGTTGTCGGACACGTGGTAGAGGTAGGTGCGGCGCGGCTGCCCGTCCTTGCCGGTGCCCGTGACCCAGACGCCGGCGCAGGTCTTGCCCTGCATCCGAGGTCCGATGGTGGCTGGGTCGGGGACCACCGCGGCCACCACATCACGTGGGCTGACCTCCACCCCCTTGACCCGGACGGGGTCGGTGCGGTCCAGGCCGAGGGTGTGCAGGGTCCGCAGGATGCCGATCATCTCCTCGCCGAGGCCGTACTTGAAGGTGACCCGCTCGGCGTCCAGCCACCGTGGCATGAGCAGCACCTCCTCGTGCTCGACGTGGACGCACTCGACCGGGCCGATGCCGTCGGGGAAGTCGAAGACCTCCGGCTCGCTGAACGGCGGCAGGGTGAAGAACCCGGCGTCGACGTCGTACGACCCGTCGACCCCGACGGCGCGGCGCCGCTCCCACACCACCGGGGGGTTCAGGCACTCCTCGATGATCGTCCACATGGAGAACCCCGGCGCGAAGACCTCGTTGCCCTCGTCGTCCCGGATGACGAGGTTCGCGCCGTCCCGTGTCCCGAGCTCGTCGATGTCCGAGAACAGGTGGTCCGCGGCATACCGGGCGAACACGTCGGACAGCCCCGGCTCCACGCCGATGCCGACGAGGGCGAGCCGGCCGTCGGCCTCCCACGCGCCCGCCCGGGCGAGCTGGTCGTCGCCGAGCTTGACCCCGACCTTCGCGTACGGCTCAGTGGGATGGGGCTGCGAGAGGCTCATCGCCATGTCCAGGTAGTCCGCACCGGCGGCGTGGGCGCCCTCGAAGATCGGGAGGACGAAGCGCGGGTCGACCGCGTTGAAGACGTGCGTCGCAGCGACCTCGCGGGCAAGGGCTTCCACGGCTGCCGCGTCCGACGCGTCGACCTGTGCGGCGCTGAACCTCGTCTCCCCGGCGTGCCGCTCGGTGACCGCGCCCACCGTGCGCTCGGCACGGGTGAGGTCGTAGTCCGCCACGACCCACGCCTCGAAGAAGGCCCGTTCGGCGGCGATGCGGGCAGCGGCGTCACCGACGCCGCCCGCCCCGACCATGAGGACGCGCATGCGATGTGTCTCCTTCGATGGACTGCGGCCGGGTCAGGCCGCGGCGCGCCGGCGGCGGGACGTCAGCAGCTGGCTGACGAGGACGATCGCGAGCGCGGCGATGAACATGACGGTGCCGATGACGTTCACCTGGACGGGCGCCCCACGCTGGGCGGCGCCCCAGACGTACATCGGGAAGGTGATGGAGCTGGGGCTGGCGTTGAAGTTCGTGATGATGTAGTCGTCGAAGCTCAGGGAGAAGGCGAGCAGTGCTCCGGCGAGGATGCCGGGTGCCGCGAGCGGGAGGGTGATGCGCAGGAACGTCTGCGGCGGGTTCGCGCCGAGGTCGGCCGCCGCCTCCTCCAGCCGCGGGTCCAGCGTCGCGACCCGTGCCTTGACGGCCACGACGACGAAGGAGACGCAGAACATGATGTGGGCGATGGTGATCGCGAGGCCGCCCGACGAGACTCCCATCATGAGGAACAGCGTGAGTAGGCTCGAACCCATGACGACCTCCGGGGTCGCCATCGGCATGAAGATCAGCAGGTTCGTGCCCGAGCGTGCCCGGAAGCGGTACCGACCCAGCGCGAAGGCGATCATCGTGCCGAAGACCGTCGCGATCAGCGAGGCGATGAGCCCGATCCGCAGGGAGAGCCCCAGCGAGTCGCAGAGGCCCTGAGGGCCGCACGGGTTCGTCCAGGCACGCGTCGAGAACTCGGTCCACGTGTAGTTGTAGCGCCCGACCGGGTCGTTGAACGAGAAGACGGCGACGACGACGTTGGGGATGAGCATGTAGAGGAGCACGGCGACCGCTGCGAAGAGGAGCAGGTGGCGTCGGAGCCAGCTCATCTCAGACCAGCTCCTCGGTGCCCGCGCGGCGGACGTACGTGCTCACGAGGGCGAGGATCATGACGAGAAGGATGAAGGACAGGGCGGCCGCGAGCGGGTAGTCCAGCACGCGGAGGAACTGCGCGTCGATGACCTGGCCGACCATCACGGTCTGGGTGTTGCCGAGCAACCGGGAGTTGATGAAGTCGCCGGTGGCCGGGATGAACGTCAGGAGCGTCCCGGCCACGACCCCGGGCAGCGACAGCGGCCAGGTGACGTGGCGGAACCCTTGCCACGGTGTCGCGTACAGGTCCCCCGCGGCCTCGACGAGCCGGCGGTCCAAGCGGTCGAGGGAGGCGTACAGCGGGAGGATCATGAAGGGAAGGAAGTTGTAGGTCAGGCCCGCGATGACGGCGAACTTCGACGAGAGCAGGCTGTCGTTGTTCGTCAAGGCCAGGGCCTGGAGCAGGTCCGTGAGGCCCGTCGCCCGGGCGAACTCAGCAACCGGACCGGTGTCGGAGAGGATCGTCCGCCAGGCGAGCGTCCGGATGAGGAAGCTCGTGAAGAAAGGGGCGACGACGAGGACCAGCATGAGGTTCTTCCAGCGCCCGGCCTTCTGGGCGATGTAGTACGCCAGCGGGTACGAGAGCACGAGGGCGGCCACTGTCGCCGTGGCGGCGTAGCCGACCGACCGGAGCAGCTGGGGCCAGTACTTCTGGAGCGCGTCGACGTAGATCTGCCAGTTGGCGGTGAAGGTGTACCCCGCCTCGACCGATCCCTCCTGGAGGGACTGCGAGAGCAGGGTGAGCATGGGCGCGACGAAGAAGATCGCCAGCCACAGCAGGCCCGGCGCGAGCAGGGCGTACGGCACCCAGTTGGCGCGCCGGACGGGTGGCCGCGCAGTGCCGCCGCTCAGGACGGCGAGCTCAGCCATCGACGACCACGTGCTCCACGCCGGCATCCTCGTCCTGCGCCGAGTCGAGGACGAACTCGTGCCCCGGGTCCCAGGAGAGCGTCACGGCGTCGCCGAGCCGGGCGCGTGCACTGCCGTCGTTCTGCTGGACCACCGTGAGGTCCATGCCCCAGGGCATCCGGACCAGGTACTGCGTCGCCACACCGCTGAACGACGCGTCGCTCACGGTGCCCTTCAGCTCGTTCACCCCGTTGCCCTCACCGAGCGCGAGCTTCTCCGGGCGGACGCCCAGCCAGACGTCCCGGAGCCCGGCCGGCACCCGCCCGGCGTCCACGAGCACCTCGTGGCCGTGGACGTCGGCCGTGAGCCTGCCGTCTCCCGCGGTGCCCGTGACGTGGGCCGCGAGGAGGTTCGACTGCCCGAGGAAGTTCGCGACGAAGGTCGACGAGGGGTTCTCGTACAGCGCGGCCGGGTCACCCAGCTGCTCCATCCGTCCGGCGTTCATCACCGCGATGGAGTCGGCCATCGTCATCGCCTCCTCCTGGTCGTGCGTGACGTGGATGAAGGTGAGGCCGACCTCCTGCTGGATCCGCTTGAGCTCGATCTGCATCTGCCGGCGGAGCTTGAGGTCGAGCGCACCGAGCGGCTCGTCGAGCAGCAGGACGTCGGGGCGGTTGACGAGCGCTCGAGCCAGAGCGACCCGCTGCTGCATGCCACCGGAGAGCTGGTTCGGCTTCTTCCTCCCCGCGTGGCCGAGCTCCACGAGGTCCAGCGCCTCCTGCGCCTTGCGTTTGGCGTCCTTGTCGCCACGCCGGCGCAGACCGAACTGGACGTTGTCCATGACGCTCATGTGCGGAAAGAGCGCGTAGGACTGGAACACCGTGTTGACGTTGCGCTGGTGCGGCCGGGTGTTCGTGATGTCCGTGTCACCGATGAGGATCTGGCCCGCGGTGGGCTGCTCCAGTCCGGCAACCATCCTCAGGGTCGTCGTCTTGCCACAGCCGGACGGCCCCAGGAGGGCGAAGAAGGACCCCTGCGGGATGGTGAGGTCCATCGGCTCCACCGCGGTGAAATCGTCGAAGGACTTCGTCAGACCGATGAGCTCCAGATCTCCGGGGCCGTGCTGCGCCATCAGCTCGTGGTGAGGTCGGTGAAGGCGCGGCTGTACTTCGTCTCCTCCTCGGCACTGAGGCCGCGGAAGACCTTGGCCCGCGAGAGCACATCCGAGGTGGGGAAGATCAGGGGGTTCTCGGCGGTCTCGGGGTCGTCCGCCGCGAGCGCATCCTTGGTGCCCTTCACCGGCGGGATGTAGTTGACCCACGCCTCGACCTGCGCCATGACGGCAGGGTCGTAGTAGTAGTTGATCAGGGTCTCGGCGTTCTTCTTGTGCTTCGCGAGAGCGGGGATGACGAAGTTGTCCGACCACAGGGTGAAGCCGGCCTGCGGGAGGGCGTACTGCACGGCTTCGTTCTCGAACTGGAGCTGGACGACGTCTCCGGTCCAGGCCACGCAGGCGGCGATGTCGCCCTTGGTGAGACCGTCGGTGTAGTCGTTGCCGGTGAATCCCTTGAGCTGGCCGGCGTCCTTGGCCTTCTGGATCATCGCGATGGCGGCGTCGTAGTCGGCATCGGTGAAGTTGGCCGGGTCCTTGCCCATCTCGCACAGCACCAGGCCGACCGTGTCACGCATCTCCGTGAGCAGGGTGACCTTGCCCTTCAGCGCCGGGTCGGTGAGCAGCTGGGTGATCGTCTCGATCTTCTTCCCACCGGTCGCGTCGAGGTTGTAGCCGATGCCGGCGAAGCCGCTCTGCCACGGGAGGGAGTAGACGCGGCCGGGGTCGAACTCGACGTTCTTCAGCGAGTCCTCGAGGTTCTTGACGTTCGGGATGTTCGCCGTGTCGAGCTTCTGGACGTAGCCCTGGCGGATGAGACGGGCCACCATCCAGTCGGTGCTGCACCACACGTCGCGGCCGGTGTCCTCGCCGCCCTCGAGAAGCGGCCGCACCTTGGCGTAGAACTCGTCGTTGTCGTTGTAGTCCTCGGTGTAGTTCACCGTGATGCCGGTCGACTTCGTGAAGGCGTCGAGGGACGGGCGGGTGCTCTCGTCCTCCGAGACGTCGATGTACTCGGGCCAGTTCGACCAGTTCACGACCTTCTCGGTGTCGCTCGCGTCCTGTGCGGCCCTGGCGGACGGGGTGCCGCTCGCGGTGGCGCCCTCGTCGGTGCCTTCGCTGCCGCAGGCGGTGAGCGCCGCGGTGGTACCGAGCCCGAGGGCGCCGGTCACGACGGCCCGCCGGGTCGTCAGGCCGCGCAGCAGCGCGGCGCGCAGAACGGGGGACGTCAGGTCGGGGATGGGGCGCTCGCCCATGGGTGTCTCCTTGCGGTGCGGGGTCAGGGTTGTGGTGGTGGGGTCAGCATGTGGCAGGTGGCCACGGTGCAGCGTGGTCGAGACGTCTCGATCAGGACTCGATGTTCGCCATGACGTGCTTGATGCGGGTGTAGTCCTCGAAGCCGTACATCGAGAGGTCCTTTCCGTATCCCGACTTCTTGTAGCCGCCGTGGGGCATCTCTGCGACGAGCGGGATGTGGGTGTTGATCCAGACGCAGCCGAAGTCCAGCGCCGCCGACATACGCATGGCCCGGCCGAAGTCCTTCGTCCAGACCGAGGATGCCAGACCGTAGTCCACGCCGTTCGCCCAGGCCAGCGCCTCGGCCTCCTCGGTGAACCGCTGAACCGTGATGACGGGGCCGAAGATCTCGTTCTGGATGGCCTCGTCGTCCTGGCGCAGACCCGAGAGGATCGTCGGCTCGAGGTAGAAGCCGTCGCCGAGGTCGGCGCGCCGGTTGCCTCCTGCCGCAACCGTGGCGTGCGAGGGCAGCCGCTCGATGAAGCCGGAGACACGCGCCAGCTGGTTCGCGTTGTTCACCGGCCCGAAGAGGGCGTCCTCGTCGTCCGGCAACCCCACCGGGGCGGAGCTCTTGGCGTACTCCGCGATGGCGGCGACGAAGTCGTCGTGGATCCGCGGGGCGGCCAGCACACGGGTCGCCGCGGTGCAGTCCTGGCCCGCGTTGAAGAACCCGGCCACGGCGATCCCCTCCACCGCGGCCTCCATGTCGGCGTCGTCGAAGACGACGACCGGCGCCTTGCCGCCGAGCTCGAGGTGGACGCGCTTGACGTTCGGTGCGGCACTCGCGGCGACCTCGGCGCCCGCGCGGACCGACCCGGTGATCGCCACGAGGCCGGGAGTGGGGTGCTCGACGAGCATCCGCCCGGTGTCCCGGTCCCCCGTGACGACGTTGAGGGTGCCGGCGGGGAGGAACTCCGACGCGATCTCCGCGAGCAGCAGCGTCGTCTCGGGCGTGGTGTCGCTCGGCTTGAGGACCACGGTGTTGCCCGCTGCGAGGGCTGGGGCGATCTTCCACACGGCCATGAGGAGTGGGTAGTTCCAGGGGGTCACCTGGCCCACCACCCCGATCGGCTCGCGCCGGATCCACGAGGTGTGGCCCCTCATGTACTCCCCCGCCGCCTTGCCCTCGAGCACCCGAGCCGCGCCCGCGAAGAACCGCAGCTGGTCGACCATCGGCGGGATCTCCTCGCTCGCCGTCAGCGCGTGGATCTTGCCGGTGTTCTCGGACTCCAGGGCGATGAGCTCGTCGGCCCGCGACTCGATGGCGTCGGCGATCTTCAGGAGCGCCTGCTGCCGCTCGCTCGGTGTCGTGCGCCCCCACTGCGTGAAGGCGGCGTTCGCAGCCACGTATGCCGCGTCGACGTCTGCCTGCCCGCTGACCGGGGCGGTCGCGACGACGGATCCCGTCGCCGGGTTGACGATGTCCTTCGTGGTTTCCGTACGACCGTCGACGTACTCGCCGCCGACGAAGTTGCGCAGGGTGCGCGGACCGCTCATGTGGACTGCTCCAGGGTGCTCGGATGAGGCGTGCAGGGGGACTCTAAACCCGTTGCCCGCGAAAAGGGGACAGTCCTCCGCGAAATGACACGAAAAGTTGCACAGCGGAACCCGACAGCATACGGAATCCGTCTTCTCGGCACTTGCAAACTACTCGAATCAGCGGCACGATGGCGCAGTGACCAGATCCGCCCGCCCGGCCCGCAACGGCCGCTCCGTGCCGGAGACACGCCTCGACGACGTCGCCAAGCGCATCATCGAGCTGCTCCAGGAGGACGGGCGGCAGTCCTACGCCGCCATCGCCAAGGCGGTGGGGCTGTCCGAGGCGGCGGTCCGCCAGCGGGTCCAGCGCCTCCTCGACGCCGAGGTCATGCAGATCGTCGCGGTGACCGACCCACTGCAGGTCGGCTTCCGCCGTCAGGCGATGATCGGCATCCGGACCGAGGGCGACCTCCTCGGCGTCGGTGAGGCCCTCACGGCGATGCCGGAGGTCTCGTACGTCGTGACGACGGCGGGAAGCTTCGACGTCCTCGCCGAGGTCGTCTGCGAGGACGACGACCACCTGCTCGAGCTCCTGACCGAGCGGATCCGTGTCCTCCCGGGCGTCACGACCACCGAGACGTTCGTCTACCTGAAACTCAACAAGCAGCACTACAACTGGGGTACCCGATGACCACCTATCCGTCCGACGTGTGGGAGCCCAGCTCCGACCAGCACACCGCCACCGGCAAGCTCTACTCCGACGCCGCACGCGACCACCTGTGGATGCACTTCACCCGCCACTCCGTGTTCGAGGAGCGCGACGCCGGCGGGCTGGGCCACTCCGTGCCGATCATCACCCGCGGGGAAGGGTGGCGGATCTGGGACGACCGCGGCAACGAGTACATCGACGGCCTCGCCGGCCTTTTCGTCAACAACGTCGGCCACGGCCGGACCGAGATCGGCGAGGCGATGGCGAAGCAGGCCTCGGAGCTCGCCTTCTTCCCGCTGTGGTCCTACGCGCACCCACGGGCGATCGAGCTCGCCGAGCGACTGGCCCACAACGCCCCCGGCGACCTCAACCGGGTGTTCTTCACCACCGGCGGCGGCGAGGCGGTGGAGACGGCCTGGAAGCTCGCCAAGCAGTACTTCAAGCTCACCGGCAAGCCCACCAAGCACAAGGTGATCTCCCGCTCCGTCGCCTACCACGGCACGCCGCAGGGCGCGCTGTCGATCACCGGCATCCCCGCCGCCAAGGTCGACTTCGAGCCGCTCGTCCCCGGTGGACACAAGGTGCCCAACACGAACATGTACCGGGCGCCGGAGCATCTGCGCGAGGACGAGAAGGCTTTCGGTCGCTGGGCGGCCGACCGGATCGCCGAGGCGATCGAGTTCGAGGGCCCCGACTCGGTCGCGGCCGTCTTCCTCGAGCCGGTGCAGAACTCCGGTGGCTGCTTCCCGCCCCCCGCGGGGTACTTCGACCGGGTTCGGGAGATCTGCGACCAGTACGACGTGCTCCTCGTCTCCGACGAGACGATCTGCGCCTTCGGGCGGATCGGCTCGATGTTCGCCTGCGACGACTTCGGCTACCAGCCCGACATCATCACGACCGCCAAGGGCGTCACGAGCGGGTACGCACCCCTGGGGCTGATGATCGCCAGCGACCGCCTCTTCGAACCGTTCCGCCACGGCATGACGTACTTCCCCCACGGCTACACCTGGGGCGGTCACCCCGTGTCGTGCGCAGCGGCCATGGCGAACCTGGACATCTTCGAGCGAGAGGGCCTCAACGACCGGGTGAAGCAGAACGCGCCCGTCTTCCGGGCCACGCTCGAGAAGCTGCTCGACCTCCCGCTCGTCGGTGACGTCCGAGGAGCCGGCTACTTCTACGGCATCGAGCTCGTCAAGGACAAGGCGACCCGGGAGACGTTCGACGACGCCGAGTCGGAGCGGCTGCTGCGCGGCTTCCTGTCCAAGGCCCTCTTCGACGCCGGCCTCTACTGCCGCGCCGACGACCGTGGCGACCCCGTGGTGCAGCTCGCGCCGCCGCTGACCATGGGTCCGGCCGAGTTCGAGGAGATCGAGAGCCGCCTGCGCTCGGTGCTCACCGAGGCCGAGAACCACCTCTGACATGGCCGGGGGGACCCCCCGTTCCGCGACGGAGCCGCTGTGGTGGGACACCGCAGCGGCTCCCACGTCGCCCGCCACGACGTCGTCGACCGGCACGACACCGCCATCGGGTGCACTCCCCCAGCTGGCTGATGTCGTCGTCGTCGGGGGCGGGTACACCGGCCTCTGGACCGCCTACTACCTCTTGCGGGCCCGGCCCGCGCTGGACGTGCTCGTCCTCGAGGCCGAGCACGTCGGCTTCGGGGCGAGCGGGCGCAACGGCGGCTGGGTCTCGGCCCTGTGGCCGGTCTCGGCCGACACCATCGCCCGCCGGACCGGTCGGACGGCGGCCCTCGCGCAGCTGGCCGCCCTTCGTGACACCGTCGACGAGGTCGGCCGGGTCGACACCGAGGAAGGGCTGGGCAGCGGGTTCGTCAAGGGTGGGGCGCTGCTCGTCGCCCGAACCCCCGCCCAGGAGCGGCGCGCCCGGGCAGAGGCCGCCCACGCCACCTCGTGGGGGCAGGACACCGTCTGGCTCGACGCCGCGAGGAGCCGCGAGCGGCTCGACCTGGCGGGAACCCGCGGGGCCACCTTCACACCCCACTGTGCGCGGGTACACCCACGGCGGCTCGTCGACGGCCTGGCCGGGGCCGTCCGCCGGCTCGGCGGCCGTGTGGTCGAGGGTGCGCGGGTGACCCGCGCCTCCGACGGGGTCGTGGTCCTCGAGGACGGCCACCGCGTCTCCGCCCGCACCACGGTGGTCGCCACCGAGGGCTGGACCGGGTCGCTCCCGGGTCTGGCCCGACAGGTCGTCCCCGTGTACTCCCTCATGGTCGCCACCGCGCCGTTGAGCGAGGAGCAGTGGGGCCGGGTCGGCCTTGCCGCACGGGAGGTCTTCGCCGACCACGGCCACGTCGTCATCTACGGCCAGCGGACCGACGACGGGCGACTGGCCTTCGGCGGTCGTGGTGCGCCGTACCACTGGAGATCGGCCGTCCGGCCCGAGTTCGACCACGAGGAGGGGGTGTTCTCCGCCCTTCGGGCCACCCTGCGCGCCCTGCTCCCCCAGCTCGGCGACATCCGCTTCACCCACGCCTGGGGTGGACCGTTGGGGATCGCCCGTGACTGGCACCCGTCGGTGTCCTGGGACCCCGTGAGCCGCACGGGTCGGGCGGGCGGCTATGTCGGTGACGGGGTCGCGGCGAGCAACCTGGCCGGGCGGACGCTTGCAGACCTCGCACTCGGGCGCACCACCCCGCTCACCGAGCTCCCCTGGGTCGGGCACCGGTCCCCTCGGTGGGAGCCCGAACCGCTGCGCTGGCTCGGCGTGAACGCGGGCCTGCAGGTGGCCCGGCTGGCCGACCGTGAGGAGCTCGTCACCGGCGCACCGGCCCGGCTCAGTGCGGTGCTGGCGCGCCTGACCGCCCACTGAGGCGGCAGCCGCGCGCACTGTGCCACGTGCCGTCGGGCCGTGCGAGCAGGACGGCGAGTTGCCAGGGGGGACGCGGGTAGGTTCGGCGCGTGGACGAGATCGAGAGTCTGCCGGACCTCACGGAGACGCTGCGGACGCGGGTGCCGCTGTGCGGCCTGAGACTCCAGGACCTCGACCTGACGGGGCACGAGGACGAGCTGCTCGGCCGCACCGACGTCGAGGGCATGGTGATCCTCGGCGGCCAGCTGACGGAGGCGCTCCACGCCCACCTGCGGTCACACGGTGCGTTGGTCTTCCCGACCGACCCGCACGCCCCGATCAACCCCTATCGGTCCAGCCTCTACCAGCCGCACGAGCTGTACACGGGCCTGCGCGAGCACGGGTACGAGGGCACCCCCGATGCCAAGGCCTACCACTGGTCCCGGGACGGCTCGCTCGAGCACGACGCCTTCGTCACCCTCCTGCGAGCCATCCACGACGACTCGATCACGGATGCGCTCGACGAGTTCATCGAGGACGCCCCGGTGGTCGGTGTGATGGGCGGCCACGCGTTGGCCCGGGACGCGACGGCGTATGCCGTGGCCGCCCGGCTCGGCCACGACCTGGCCGCCGGAGGGCTCACCGTGGTCACCGGTGGAGGTCCCGGAGCGATGGAGGCGGCGAACCTCGGGGCGATGGCGCCGAACGCCGACGTCCTCGCGGAGGTGCTCCCGCGTCTTGGCACGGTCCCGTCGTTCCTCCCGGACATCGCCCCGTGGGCTGAGGTGGCGCTCGCCGTCCACGACGACCTCCTCCAGGTCCCGGTGGCCGAGACGCGAGTTCGCAGCGTCGGCATCCCGACGTGGTTCTACGGGCACGAGCCACCGAACGTCTTCTGCAACGGCATCGGCAAGTACTTCTCGAACGCCATCCGTGAGGACGGGCTGCTGGCGCGGTGCACCTCGGGACTCGTCGTGCTCGAGGGGGCGGCGGGAACGGTGCAGGAGATCTTCCAGGCGGCGACTCGTCTGTACTACGCCGCGGAGGACGCGGCCCTGCCGGTGGTCGTGCTCGTGGGCCGCCACCACTGGACCGAGCTCGTCCCGGTCTGGCCGGCGCTCACCGCCCTTGCGGCCGGGCGCGCCATGGAGCACCGGCTGCACCTCGTCGACACGGTGGAGGAGGCGGCGGCGCTCTGCACCGGGCACTGAGTGCCCACGGGCCGCCGGCCCGTCGTCCTCGTCAGCGCGGCGTCATGAGGACGATACCGAGGCACATCTCGTCGGTGGTTCCCTCGCCCCAGGCGACGTAGCGGTCCTCGGTGCCCTCGAACGACGGCAACAGGTCCCGCAGCTCCTGGTCGTGCGTGCACGTCACGGTGACGGTGTCGCCGGGCCCGACGTCGAGGGGCTCGTCGAGCGGGATGCTGCCCTGGTCGTCGAAGTTCCACACCGGGATGTCGAGCACCCGACGGGCCTCCGGCGTGCCCTTGTTGACGTCGACCGTGATGGCACGCCCGAGGAGGTGCATGTGCCCCGACGCAGCGCGGATCGTCGCGTCCTCCCGGATCGGTCGGGTGCAGCTCTGGACCGGCCCGGGCGCGAGTGGGCCGCAGAGCAGGTGCAGCAGGTCCGCCGTGGCGGGGTCCTCACCGAAGCGGCGCTTGAGGTCCGCGACCGCCACGGTGCGGTTGCACAGCCCCTTGGTCCGGTTGTCCCGGCACGGGAGCTCGACGGGCGCTGGCAGCAGCATCGTCTGCAGGGCCTGCTTGTCGCTGCCCTCGGCCTCGGAGAGACGGAGGCGGACCGTGCTCCGGTCGGTCCCGGTCCCGGCGAGGAGGTTGTAGTGCACCTGGACGACGAGCTGGCTGCCTGCGGCCAGCGGGATCCCGATGTCGTCCGCCATCACCCGTTCGCCCCCGCCGGGTGCCCAGGCCCCGACCCAGTCGGCCTTGTCGAGGTTTCCGCCGCGGGTCCCCGCCAGTCCTGCGCCGCCGAAGCAGGTCCACCCGTCGCCCGGGTCCTTCGCATCCACCCCCTCGGCCTCGTCCACGGCATCCGGCTCGACCTTCGAGACGATGACGTGGTGCACCATGTCGACGTTGTCGGGCGCGATCTGCACTCCGCTCACGAGCTGGTCGGTGGCGAGGTGGGGGTCCACGAGGAAGCAGCGGTAGTCGTCGGTTCCGGTCCCTTCCGGTGCCTCGGGTGAGTAGGGGGCCGGGAGCCGCAGGTTCTGGAACCGTTCGCCGGCGCGCAACGGGATGTCCTCGACGGCGGCCGAGGTCGCTGTGGCGCTCGGGGACGCGGCGTGCGTCGTCTGGTGCGTGTCGGCGGAGCGCAGGCCGGCCGGCAGGTCGGCATCCGAACCGCACCCGGCGAGAGCCAGGGTGAGGACGGCCAGGGCGGCCGGGACAGTGCATCGCACCGGACCAGCGTAGACGGCTCAGGCGGTGGAGGCGGCCAGCTGGCCGCAGGCGCCGTCGATGTCCGAACCCCGCGTGTCACGCACGGTCGTCGGGATGCCGTGTGCCCGGAGGCGCTCGACGAACTGCTGCTCGACGCCACGTCGCGATGCCGTCCACTTCGACCCGGGCGTGGGGTTGAGCGGGATGGGGTTGACGTGGACCCATCCGCGCCCACGTGCGACGAGCTTCTCCGCGAGCAGGTCCGCGCGCCACGCCTGGTCGTTGATGTCGCGGATGAGGGCGTACTCGATGCTCACCCGGCGTCCGGTGACCTCGAAGTAGCGGTGCGCCGCGTCGATGGCCTCGTCGACCTTCCAGCGCGTGTTGATCGGGACGATCTCGTCGCGCAGCTCGTCGTCCGGAGCGTGGAGGGACAGCGCGAGCGTGACGGGAATGCCCTCGGCGGCGAGCCGGTCGATGCCGGGCACCAGCCCGACCGTCGACATCGTGATGCCACGAGCGGACATGCCGAACCCCGAGGGCGCCGGCTCCACCAGGCGGCGGATGGCGCCGATGGCCGCCCGATAGTTCGCGAGGGCCTCGCCCATCCCCATGAACACGACGTTGCTGACCCGGGAGCTTCCCTGCCCCGAGACGGCCGAGCCGTCGGCCTCGTCGGCCACCGCCGAGCCGTCGGCCTCGTCGCCGAGACCCGCGCCCGGCGTGGCCGCTTCACCGGCGGGCAGCCCACCGCGGCGCAGGAGCCTGGCCGCACCCACGACCTGCTCGACGATCTCGGCCGTCGACATGTTGCGGGTCAGTCCCTCCTGTCCCGTCGCGCAGAACGGGCAGTTCATGCCACAGCCGGCCTGGCTCGAGATGCAGACAGTGACCCGGTTCGGGTAGCGCATGAGCACCGACTCGACGAGGGCGCCGTCGAACAGCCGCCAGACCTGCTTGACCGTGGCGCCGTTGTCGGCGGTGAGGCTGCGCACCGGGGTCAGCAGGGTCGGCAGGAGGTCGGCGACCAGGTCGTCGCGCACCGCCTTGGGGAGGTCGGTCATCTCCTCCGGGCGGTCGACGAGCCGCTCGAAGTAGTGCGTCGACAGCTGGCCGGCCCGGTAGGCAGGGTGGCCCAGGGCGGCGACGGCCTCCCGGCGTTCGGCCGCAGTGAGGTCGGCAAGGTGGCGAGGGGGCTTGCCGCGACGGGGTGCCGCGAAGGTCAGCTGGCCCGGAACGGGGCGGGCGGCGGGCGTCTCGGACATGGTCGGTCGAGTGTCTCAGGTCCGGCTGGCGCTCAGCCGAGCGGCACGAACCACGCCAGCAGCGCCCAGGCCACGGGCGCGACGATCACCAGGGAGTCGAGGCGGTCCATGAGCCCGCCGTGACCGGGCAGCAGGCCCCCCATGTCCTTGATGCCCAGGTCCCGCTTGATGCTCGACTCGATGAGGTCACCGAGGGTCGCTGCGCCGGCCGCGACCGCGCCGAGCACGGCACCGGCCCACCACACGCCGTCGAGGAGCAGCGGCATCGAGATCGCGCCGACGAGCGCGCACGTGACCACCGAGCCGGCGAACCCCTCCCACGACTTCTTGGGGCTCAGCGAGGGAGCCATGGAGTGGCGCCCGAACCGGACGCCCACGGCATACCCGCCGATGTCCGAGAAGACCGTCACGAGGATGAAGACGACGATCCGCTCGCGCCCGTCGGGCGCCGCCAGCATCAGGGAGGCGAACCCTCCGAGGAACACCGGGTAGAACGCCACGAGCGCCGACGCACTGAGGTCGCGCGCGGCGCCGGCGAGCCCGTCGGCGACCCTCCACACCAGGAGCCCGACGATGGTGAGCCCGAAGGTGACCACGAGGGCCTCGGATCCCCGCAGGTACGCGGACACGAGCATGCCGACCGTGCCGAGCAGCAGCGGGACGAGGGGGACGACGATCCCCTTCGTCGCGATCGCCCGGCGCACCTCCCAGGCCCCGTAGGCGACCGCCACGACGACGACGGCGAGGAACGCCCGGGCGTCGTAGACGAGGGTCCCGATGACGAGTCCGGCGAGGACGAGCCCGACGCCGATGGCAGCCGGGAGGTTGCGGCCGGCGCCCTTCGGCGCGCGCGCCCTCCGGTGACCGGTGTGCTCGGCACTGGAAGGGGGCTCGCTCCTCCCGGCCGCGACGCTGCGGTCGGCGTCCGGGGTGGCATCAGGTCGGGCGTCGGTCATCGTCGGTGCGAGCTCAGACCTCGAGCAGCTCGGCTTCCTTGTGCTTGAGCAGGTCGTCGATCTGGTCGACGTGCTTCTTCGTCACGGTCTCGAGCTCCTTCTCGGCGCGGGCTCCCTCGTCCTCGCCGACCTCGCCGTCCTTCACGAGCTTCTCGAGGGAGGACTTGGCGTGCCGCCGGATGTTGCGGACCGACACGCGGGCCTCCTCGGCCTGGTGGTGCGCCATCTTCACGTACTCGCGCCGACGCTCCTCGGTGAGCTGCGGCATGACGCACCGGATGATGTTGCCGTCGTTGCTCGGGTTGACTCCGAGGTCCGCCTGCTGGATCGCCTTCTCGATGGCGTGCATCGAACCCTTGTCGAAGGGACTGATGATGATCGTGCGGGCCTCCGGGTTCTGGAAGGAGGCGAGCTGCTGGAGCGGGGTCGGAGCGCCGTAGTAGTCGACGAGCAGCTTCTGGAACATGCCCGGGTGGGCCCGCCCGGTGCGGATGCCGGCGAAGTCCTCCTTGGCGACCTCGACGGCCTTCTCCATCTTCTCCTCGGCCTCGAACAAGGTCTCGTCGATCATGGGGGTGGCTCTCCTTCGGTATGCCGCGCGTGTGAGCCGGCGTGTCGGGTCCAGTGTGTCAAAGAGGGGCGGGCCGGTGCTCAGCCCGCGGAGACGAGGGTGCCGATCGGCTCGCCGCGCAGCGCACGGGTGATGTTGCCGTCGCCCTCCATGCCGAAGACGACCATGGGGAGCTTGTTCTCCATGCAGAGGCTGAAGGCGGCGGCGTCGACGACCCGGAGATTGGTGCGCAGGGCCTCCGAGAAGGTCACCCGGTCGAGCTTCTTGGCCCCGGGGCTGGTCCGGGGGTCGGCGTCGTAGACCCCGTCGACCCCGTTCTTGGACATCAGCACGGCGTCGCACTTGCACTCCAGGGCTCGCTGGGCGCTCACCGTGTCCGTCGAGAAGTACGGCAACCCGGCGCCCGCGCCGAAGATGACGACCCGGCCCTTCTCGAGGTGGCGGATGGCCCGGCGGGGGATGTAGGGCTCGGCGACCTGGCCCATCGCGATCGCGGTCTGCACACGGGTGTCGACGCCCTCCTTCTCGAGGAAGTCCTGCAGGGCGAGACAGTTCATCACGGTGCCGAGCATCCCCATGTAGTCGGCTCGGGACCGCTCCATGCCCTTCTGCTGCAGCTCCTTGCCGCGGAAGAAGTTTCCGCCCCCGACGACGACGGCGACCTGGATTCCCTCGCGGACACCCACGGCGATCTGCCGCGCGATCGCCCGCACGACGTCCGGGTCGACGCCCACCCGGCCGCCTCCGAAGACCTCGCCGGAGAGCTTGAGGAGCACGCGTCGGCCGGTGCGCCGAGGCTCGGACGTCGGCGGTGCCTCGGTGAGGGCATGGGTGGTCACGGGGCCTCCTCGGCGGTCTGCTCGGCGGTCACCAGATCCTGTCACACCGCTTCCGCGCCGACCCAACGGCGAAGCCTGTAACCCCGGCCGCTGCCGGGCCCGTCACAGGCCGGCGTTCCGAAGCACGAACTCCGTCTCCGGGTCCCGCCCGCCCTCCGGGTCCGGCGGAGGGGCGACCGCCTGGGTCGTCGTCATGTCCTCGGGTCGCACCCGGGGAAGGTCGACGTGAACCCGCTCGGGGAGCCCTGCCTGCTCGCCCGGGTCGTGTGCACGCTGCTCGGCGTCGGCCATGCCACCACCTCCTGCCCGTCAGTATGCGCGTGTGCTCGAGATCGCGACGCACACGCACGGATGCCGTCCGCTCACGACGAGCGGACGGCATCCGGATGTGCAGGGTTCAGAGCGCGGTGTCAGCTCCCGACGCGGTAGCGCACGAAGCCGGTGGCCTTCGCCCCGGACTCCTCGAGAACCTTGGCGACCGTCTTCTTCGGCTCCTTGGCGAACGGCTGCTCGAGCAGGACGTTCTCCTTGAAGTAGCCGTTGACCCGGCCCTCGACGATCCTCGGGAGGGCGGCCTCCGGCTTGCCCTCCTCCTTGGCCGTGGCCTCGGCGACGCGACGCTCGTGGTCGACCGTCGCACCGTCGATCTCCTCGCGGGTGAGGACCGTCGGGCTGAACGCCGCGACGTGCATCGCGACGTCGCGGGCCACCTGCTCCTCGCCGCCTGCCGTGGCGACGAGGACGCCGATCTGCGCCGGCAGGTCGGGGCTCGTCCGGTGCAGGTAGGACACGACGTGCTCGCCCTCCAGGCGGGCCACGCGCTTGACCTCGATCTTCTCGCCGATCGTGGCGTTGGCCTCGTCGAGCAGCTCCTGAACGCTCCGGCCGTCCCCGAGCGCCGAGGTGAGCAACGCGTCGGCGTCGGTGGCCCGAGTCGCCACGGCCTGGGCGAGCACCTGGTCGGCGAGGGCGAGGAAGCGCTCGCCCTTGGCGACGAAGTCGGTCTCGCACAGGACCTCGACGAGGGTGCCCTCGCCGCCGGCGGCCCGGGCGGTGACCAGCCCGTTGGATGCCGTGCGGCCCTCACGCTTGGTCACGCCCTTGAGCCCCTTGACGCGCAGGAGCTCCTCGGCTCGGCCCATGTCGCCGTCGGCCTCGTCGAGGGCCTTCTTGACGTCCATCATGCCGGCCGCGGTCTTCTCGCGCAGCGCCTTGATGTCAGCGGCGGTGTAGTTCGCCATGGTGTGTTGTCGCTCTTTCTCGGGTGCGGTCGGACGAAAGGAGGAGGGGTCAGGCCCTCTCACCGGCAGGAGCCGGTGCGGGCGCTGCCTCGGCCACCTCGGCCTCGAGGGCCTCGGCGACGGGAGCGTCGAGGATCTCGGCGACCGGAGCCTCGAGCACCTCGGGGACCTCGGTCGCCTCGGGGAGGGCCTCGGCGGCAGCGACGTCGCTGCCGTCGGTGACCGCCTCGGTCGCGTCGACGGTCGGCTCCGCGACAGCCTCGGACGGCTCCGCGACAGCTTCGGACGGCTCCGCGACAGCCTCGGACGGCTCCGCGACAGCCTGGGACGGCTCCGCGACAGCCTCGGTCGGTTCCACAGCAGCCTCGGTCGCCGCGGCGGCGGCGGTCTCGCCCGCGCCGGGGGCGACCTGCTCGGCGGCCTCGGCGGCGTCGCCGGCCAGGAGCTCGCGCTCCCACTCGGGCAGCGGCTCCTCGCCGACCTCGGCCTCCTCGCCGTCGGCGGTCCGGCTGCCGGAGCGAGCCATGAGACCGTCGGCGACGGCGTCGGCGATGACGCGGGTCAACAGGGTGACCGAGCGGATCGCGTCGTCGTTGCCAGGGATCTTGTAGTCGACCTCGTCCGGGTCGCAGTTGGTGTCGAGGATCGCGATGACGGGCAGGCCGAGCTTGCGGGCCTCGTCCACCGCGAGGTGCTCCTTCTTGGTGTCGACGATCCAGACGGCCGACGGGACGCGGCCCATCGTGCGGATGCCACCGAGGGTGCGCTCCAGCTTGTCCTTCTCGCGCTTGAAGATCAGGAGCTCCTTCTTCGTGTAGCCGCTGCCGGCCACGTCGTCGAAGTCGAGCTCCTCGAGCTCCTTGAGTCGGGTGAGCCGCTTGGAGATCGTCTGGAAGTTCGTGAGCATGCCACCGAGCCAGCGGTGGTTGACGTAGGGCATCCCGACGCGGGTCGCCTGCTCCGCGATCGGCTCCTGCGCCTGGCGCTTGGTGCCGACGAAGAGGATGGTCCCGCCGTGGGCGACGGTCTCCTTGACGAACTCGTAGGCGTTGTTGATATAGGTGACCGACTGCTGCAGGTCGATGATGTAGATGCCGTTGCGCTCGGTCATGATGAAGCGC
>OCZS010000101.1_pt1 | contig 26570 bp, 24 predicted proteins | sample 1539071 | NCBI WGS metagenome assembly OCZS01 (sample SAMEA3113584, study PRJEB22503) | soil metagenome
CCGGCCGAGAAGCTGGTCAAGGTGGTGGGCCCGGCCACGCGGCCCCGGGTGGTCAAGAACGCGCTCAGCGGCACCTGGCTCGGCCACCGGTTCCACCCGCTGATGGTGCCGCTGCCGATCGGGTTCTGGACCGGGGCCCTGCTGTTCGACCTGATCGCCACCAGGCGGGCCCGGTGGGCGGCCGACACCCTGGTCGGGGCCGGGATCGTCGCCGCCGTGCCGACAGCCGCCGCCGGCCTGTCGGACTGGGCCGACGCCGAGCCCGATGCCCGCCGGGTCGGGCTGGTCCACGCCAGCTGCAACACCCTGGCCCTGCTCTGCTACTCGTCGTCGCTGGTGGCCAGGCTGCTAGGCCGGCGCAAGGCCGGGGTCGGGCTCGGGCTGGCCGGGGCGACGGCGATCAGCGTCGGCGGCTACCTGGGCGGCCACCTGTCCTATGTCCAGGCGGTCGGGGTCGAGAAGAAGCGCTTCGCCGGTGGGCCGTCGTCGTGGACGCCCGTGCTGGACGCGGCCGACCTGGGCGAGGGGGCGCCGCGGGTGGTGCGGGCCGGCGACACCGAGGTGCTCCTGTACCGGGACGGCACCGGCTTGCATGCCCTCTGGGCCAGCTGCACCCACGAGTGCGGCCCCCTGGCCGAGGGCCGCTTCGCCGACGGCAACGTGATCTGCCCCTGGCACGGCAGCACCTTCCGGCTGGCCGACGGCAAGGTGGTCCGCGGCCCGGCGGCCAGCTCCCAGCCGGTCTTCGAGACCCGGGTGACGGACGGCAAGGTCGAGGTCCGCGCCGTCCCCTGACCCGGCCCCCCTCAGGCCGTCCGGCTCAGCCGTCCTCGATGTCGGGGCGGTCGCTGGTGGTGCGGAGGGCGTCGAGCAGCCTGTCCAGCAGGACCCCGCGCAGCCGGGCCTCGAGGGCCATGGAGATGAGGCTGGCCACCACCCCGGCGTAGGCCATGGTGGCGGCGATCTCGCCGACATCCCACTCCCGCTCCCGCGAGCTGTGCAGCGCCAGGGCGCCGATCGGCCGGCCCCCGGGGAGGGTCAGGGGGGCCGACAGCACCGCCCGGACGGCGGCCCGGTCGATCAGGTGGCGCAGGTCGGGCCAGCGCCCGTCGGTGGTCAGGTCGCGGGAGGCGACCGGCAGCTCGTTGACGTAGGAGTCGAGCGCCGGCCCGGCGCCCAGCCGCTCCTGGGCGGTGGCCAGCCCGCGGCCGGGCGGGCCGCTGGCGGCGGCGCAGCGCAGCACCTCGTGCTCGTCGGCCAGCATGACCCCGGCCCCCTGGGCCCGCAGGACCATGGTCGCCGCCTCGGCCACCCGCTGGAGGGCCGGGCCCAGGCCCTCCCCGGTCAGCCCGTCCACGCCTTGGAGGAGGAGCCGCAGCTCCCGGGTCACTGACCTCCGGTCGATCGGCACGGACAACGCCACCTCCCGCGGCCCATTCGGCGGGGGACACGGCTCGACGGGCCTGCGGTTGCTGGATTGCCTGGCCAGGCCGCGGCCAAACGCCCGGTTGGCGGCTCAGGCGAGCTGGGCGGCCAGCTCGGCCGGCTCGGTGACCGGCCGCTGGCAGACGAAATGCTCGCAGACATAGGCGGTGGCCCGGCCCTCGAGGGCCGGCCGGTCGGCCAGCAGCGGGACCTCGCCCTGGGCGGCCGCGTCGTCCGGGGCGGCCGCCGCCACCACCCGGTTGGGCTGGTAGGTGCCCCACACCTGGGCCAGCAGGGCCTCGGTGTCGGTGGCCCCGGGCCGCCCGACGATGGCGACCTCCCTGACCCTGGCCAGGGCGAAGTCGGCCGCCCCGAGGGCGTGCCCGAACCCGGTCGGGGCCCGGCCCAGCACCCCGAGCACCGGCCGCAGGGCGTTGCGCCCGGCCTCCTCCAGCTCCGGGTCGCCGGTCAGGCGCCCGAGGCGCTGGAGCACCTCGGCGGCCACCGACGAGCCGGCCGGGACCGCGTTGTCGAACAGCTCCCGTGGCCGCACCACCAGCTCCTCGGCGTCGCGGCCGGTCTGGTAGAAGCCGTCGCCGCCGGGGTCGGCGAACAGCTCGACCATGGCCCCGGCGAGCCGCCGGGCCTCGCGCAGCCAGCGCAGGTCGAAGGTGGTCTCGTACAGGGTCAGGCAGGCCTCGGCCATGCAGGCGTAGTCGTCCAGGTAGCCCGGCCCGCCGGCGCGGCCGTCGCGCCAGGAGCGCAGCAGCCGCCCGCCGTCGCCGCGCAGCGCCTCCAGCACGAAGCCGGCCGCGGCCAGGGCGGCCTCGGTGTAGCGGGGCTCGCCGAAGCTGCGGCCGGCCTCGGCCAGGGCCGAGATGGCCAGGCCGTTCCAGGCGGCCAGCACCTTGTCGTCGGTGGCCGGGTGGACCCGGGCCTCGCGGGCCTCGAGCAGCCGCGGCAGCGCGGCCGCCACCGCCGCCTCCAGCTCGGCGTCGCCGGCCGGGCGCGGGGTCCAGAGGACGTTGGTCCCTTCCCAGTTGCCCTCGGGGCCGGCGCCGAGGTGGCGGGCCACCGGCTCGCCGGCGATCGCGACCAGCTCCTCCCACGACCAGACGAAGAAGCGGCCCTCGACCCCCTCGGAGTCGGCGTCCTGGGAGGAGAAGAACCCGCCGTCGCCGTGGCGCAGCTCCCGCAGCAGGTAGTCGGCGGTGCGGCCGGCCACCACCCGATCGCGGTCCTCGCCGGTGGCCTGCCAGGCGTGGGTGTAGAGGCGGACCAGCTGGGCGTTGTCGTAGAGCATCTTCTCGAAGTGCGGGACCAGCCAGCGCCCGTCGGTCGAGTAGCGGTGGAAGCCGCCGCCGAGCTGGTCGAAGATGCCGCCGGCGGCCATCCGGTCCAGGGTCAGCCGGACCATGCCCAGCGCCCCCGAGAAGCCGCGCCGGTGGCAGCGGAGCAGGAACTCCAGCGTCATCGGCTGGGGGAACTTGGGCGCGGCCCCGAACCCACCCCAGGTGCCGTCGAACGCGCCCTGGAGCCCCTCGAACGCCTGGCGCAGCGTCTCGTCGGCCAGCTGGCCGTCGCCCTCGCCGCCCAGGGCCCCGGACTGGGCGGCCAGCACCTGCACGACCTGGTCGCCCTGGCGCCGGGCGTCGTCGCGCCGCCTGGCCCAGGCGTCGGCCACCGCGGCCAGCACCCGGCGGAAGCTGGGCATGCCCGGCCGGTCGACCTTGGGGTAGTAGGTGCCGGCGTAGAAGGGGCCGCCCTCCGGGGTCAGGAACACCGTCATCGGCCAGCCGCCGTGCCCGGTCATGGCCTGGACGGCGTCCATGTAGATGCCGTCAAGGTCGGGCCGCTCCTCGCGGTCGACCTTGACGCAGACGAAGTCCCGGTTCATCTGGGCGGCCGTCTCGGCGTCCTCGAACGACTCATGGGCCATCACGTGGCACCAGTGGCAGGCGGCGTAGCCGATCGAGAGCAGGATCGGCTTGTCCTCGGCCCGGGCCCGCTCAAGGGCCTCGGGGCCCCACGGGTACCAGTCGACCGGGTTGTGGGCGTGCTGCAGCAGGTAGGGGCTGGTCTGGTCGATCAGGCGGTTGGGGGCGGGCTGGTTCGTCATCGGGCCAGTGTAGGCTCGGCCGGCGAGCCAGCTGATCGAGGAGGACGCCGTGGAGGAGCAGGCGGTCGCGGCCTGGCTGGACGGCTACAGCCAGGCCTGGGGCACCTACGACCCCGAGCAGATCGGGGCGCTGTTCAGCGCCGACGCCGTCTACTGGTACGACCCGTTCACCGAGCCGCTCCGGGGGCGGGAGGCGATCGTGGCCGACTGGCTGAGGGACCGCGACGAGCCCGGGACCTACGAGGGCGCCTACCGCCCGGTGCTGGTCGCCGGCGACCAGGCGGTGGCCAGGGGCTACAGCCGCTACCTCAACACCAACGGCACCGTCCGCGACGAGTACGACAACCTGTTCCTGCTCCGGTTCGACGCCGACGGGCGCTGCGCCGAGTTCCGCGAGTGGTACATGCCCAAGCCCAAGCAGGAGGGCGGCTGATGTGAGCTCGCTGCTGGCCGGCGTGGTCAGCAGACAGCCGCTGGCCGTGGCCGACGGCCGTTCCGGGAGCCTGCTGGAGCGGGTGACCCTGGCCGGGGGCGAAGTGCTGGTGGTCAAGCACGTCCGTGACGGCGGCGACTGGATCATGCGGGCCAGCCACGACCACGGCCGGGCGGCCGAGCTGTGGTCCTCGGGGGTGCTGGGCCGGGTGCCCGAGGTGATCGACCACGCCGTCCTCGGGGCCGAGCAGGTCACCGGCGGCTGGGTGGTGATCATGCGCGACGTCTCGGCCGCCCTGGTCCCCGGCCACGCCCGGATCAGCCGGGCCGACAGCCGCCGGGTCCTGGAGGCGGCCGCCGCCCTGCACGCCGCCTTTGCCGACGGCCCGCCGCTGCGGCTGTGCCCGCTGGCCGACCGCTACGGGTTCCTCTCCCCGGCCACGGCCCGCCGCGAGGCCGGCGGGGCCGACGAGGTCCCCGGGCTGATCGGCCGTGGCTGGGAGCGGTTCGCCGAGATCGCCCCGGCCGACGTCGCCGGGCCGGTGCTGGCCGTGGCCGAGCGGCCGGAGCCGTTCGCGGCCGCCCTGTCGGCCTTCCCGTCGACCCTCGTCCAGGGCGACCTCAAGCTCGGCAACCTCGGCTTCACCGAGGACCGGGTGGTGATGCTCGACTGGGGCACCCAGACCGGCTGGGCGCCGGCGGCGGTCGAGGTCGCCTGGTACCTGGCCATCAACTGGAGCCGCATCGACGCCACCCGCGAGCAGGTGCTTGACGACTTCCGGGCCGCCGAGGGCGGGCGCCACGACGAGGACGCCCTGCGCCTGGCCCTGCTGGGCGGCCTGGTCCAGCTCGGCTGGGACAAGGCCCTGCACGCCAGCGGCCACCCCGACCCGGCCGTCCGGGCCCGCGAGGCCGCCGACCTGGCCTGGTGGGCCGACCGGGCCAGGGACGCCCTCGAGGTGTGGTCGCCGTGAGCGACGCCGGCCGGGCCAAGCGGCTGTTCGCCGAGGCGTACGACGCCTCCGCGGACGGGTTCGCGCGCAGCGCCGACCGGCTCGTCTACGGCTACCTGGCCCGGCCCCTGGCCAGGGCCCTTGGCGAGGCGGGCAGCCCGGTGCTGGACGTGGCCGCCGGGTCGGGGGCGCTGGGGCGGCTGCTGCCGGCCGCGGTCGCCCTCGACCTGTCGGCCGCCCAGCTGCGCCACAACCCGCTCCCGGCCCGCCTCCAGGGCGACGCCGAGCGGCTGCCGTTCCGGGACGGCGCCTTCGCGGCCGCCGGCTGCGCGTTCGGCATCAACCACTTCCCCGACCCGGGGGCGGCGGTGGCCGAGATGGCCCGGGTCGCCCCGCTGGTCGGGCTGCTCACCTGGTCCCGGCCCGAGGCCCCCTACCGCCCCAAGCAGGCGGTCATGGAGGTGGTGGCCAGGCACGCCGGCAGCGACCGCACCGCCGCCGGCATCCTCGCCGACGAGCTCGGCGAGCGGGTCGGGTCGCCCGCCGCCGTCCGGGGCCTGCTCGAGGGCGCCGGCCTGCGCCCGGAGGTGGCCGAGGTCGAGGTCGACCTCCCCTGGCCGGGGGCGGCCGCCTTCGTCGACTACCGCCTGGCCACCGTCGGGGTCGCCGGCCTGGTCGACGACCCGGCCACCGTCCGCCGCCAGGCCATCGCGGCCGTGGCCGCCCTCCCCCCAGAGGCCCTCCCCTGGGCGCCCCGGCTGGTGCTGGGGGTCGGCCGCCGCCGTTGACGCCTCAGCCTCTGGAGGCGACGATCACCCGGTTGCCGTCCGGGTCGGCGACCTCGGCCATGCGCTCGCCCCAGGGCTGATCGGCCGGCTCGGCCAGCACCCGGACCCCGTGCCCGCGCAGGTGCTCGACGGCGGCGTCGCAGTCGTCGGCGTACACCCAGAGCGTGAAGCGGTCCCCGTCCCCGACCGGCTCGGTCGCGGACGGGTCGGCGCCGATGCCGAGGTGGGACCGGCCCAGGTCCAGGGCCACATAGGCCGGCTCCCCGTCGGGCGGGAACCGGTAGGTGACCTCGAAGCCGAGCAGGTCCCGGTAGAAGCCGAGCGCCCGTGGCAGGTCGCCGGTGGCCAGGATCGGGAACAGCTCCTGGAACATCGCCCCTCCCGCGGTGGTGAAGGTCAGGAACGGCCGGCGCTGGTGGCGAACTTCTCGGCCCAGTCCTTCCAGGTGCCGGCCAGCTCCGGCACCCCCAGCAGCCGGTCGGCGGCGGCGTGGTCGTGGTGGTAGATGCGCGACACCTCGGCCACGGTGAGGCCGTGGGCCGGGCGGTGGACGACCTCGACCGGGTCGCCGGCGGCGATCTCGCCCTCGGCCAGGATGCGCAGGTAGGCCCCTGGCCGGCCGGCGCCCGCGAACCGCCGCACGAACCCCTGGTCGCCCATGCGGTAGCCGAGCTTGTAGCAGGGGGTGCGGGGCGAGGACACCTCCAGCAGCGTCCCCCCGGCCCGCCAGCGCTCGCCGACAACGGCCCCGCTGACGTCGATGCCCCGGAGGGTCAGGTTCTCCCCGAAGGTCCCGGGACCGAGCTCGCGGCCCAGCTCCCCGCCCCACCACTGGTAGTCCTCGGCGGCGTAGGCGTACAGCGCCTTGTCGTAGCCGCCGTGCGCCTCCGGGTTGCCCTGCTCGTCGCCGTCGACGCTGGTCCCCCTGACCCCGACCCGCCCTGGCACCGGGTCCTTCCAGATGGCGGTCCGCACCGTCTGCCCCCGCCAGCTGATCTCCCTCGGGGTCCCGACGTTCACCGACACGATCACGCCCACCAGCACCAACCTCCCAGCCACCCGGAGCTCCACGGCCAGGCTACGCGCCCGCCGCCACCCCCAGGCCGGCCCTTGCGGCGCGCTCGGGGACCTCGGGGGCGAGGCGGTCCAGGTGGGGACCGCCGCCGGCCAGGCGCTGCTTCTTGGCGTTGAAGGCCCGGACCCAGAGGCCGGCGGCCCAGCAGGCCTGGCGCTCGGCGGGGGTCCAGGGGCGGCCCCTGGCCCGCTCGTAGGCGGCCAGGAACCGCTCGGTCTGCTCCACCGTGGCGGCCTCGCCGGGGGCGCCGGCCGCCGGCCAGACGGCGGCGGCCAGGCCGGCCACCACCGCCTCGGGCTGGGCCACGGCGCTGTCCCAGTCGTGGACGGCCAGCGGGCGGCCGCCCCGCCAGCGGATGTTCTGGGACTCCCAGTCGGCGTGGCCGACCACCGGGGGCGGCAGGCGGAGGGCGGCCAGGCGGGCCCGGACGGCGGCCGCGACCCGGTCCAGCCAGGCCGGGCCGGGGTGGTCGTCGAGGTCGCCGTCGTGGTCGTCCGGGAGGGGCCACAGCCCGGGACGGTCGTGGTCCCAGGCCGCCCAGGGCGGGGACGGCGCCAGGGTCGGCACGGCCTCGGGGCCGGGGGCGAGCCGGACCAGCTCGGCCAGCAGGGCGGCGAACCGCCCGGCGGCGTCCGGCCCGGGAGCCAGCAGGTCCCCGCCTGGCACCAGCTCCTCGGCGGTCGCGGCCAGCCGGCCCATCGGCGCCGGGCCGGCCAGGGGCCGCGGGCAGGGGAAGCCGGCGCCGGCCAGGGCGGCCTGGGTGGCCAGGCAGCCGCGCAGCCGGGGCGCCGGGGGCCGGGCCTTGACCACCACCTCGCGCCCGTCGGCCAGGCGCAGCCCGGTCACCTCCGACAGGTACCCGGCCCGGAACAGCACCGCCACCGGCTCGGCCCCCAGCCAGCGCCGGCACCAGCCGGCCAGCCCCTCGTCCACCGGCCGCCCTCCGATCCGTCGCGGTCCCGGGCTAGGATCCCGAGGCTACGGTTCCCAAGGCCAGCGCGCAGGAGGTGCCGATGGACCCGACCGCCGAGCGGATCGAGCTGCCCGATGGGTACGGCACGGCGACCACGACCATGGCCTGGGCGGCGGTGCGGGAGAAGCTGGAGCAGGCGCCCCGCTACTGGCTGGTCACCACGCGCCGCGACGGGCGGGCCCACGTCGTCCCGGTCGACGGCATCTGGCTGGACGACGCCTGGTGGTACGGCGGCAGCCCCGGGACGCTCCACCAGCGCAACCTGGAGCACGACCGGCGGGTGGTGGTCCACCTCGAGGACACCATGGCCGCGGTCATCCTGGAGGGCTCGATGGAGCGGGTGGTCCCGCCGGCCGAGCAGACCCGCCGCCTGATGGCGGCCTCCAAGGCCAAGTACGGCTACGGCCCGCCCGAGGCGGCCTATGCCGCCGGCCTGTGGGCCCTGCGCCCGGAACGGGCCAGAGCCTGGAGCGCCTTCCCCACCGACGTCACCCGATTCCGCTTCGGCTAGCCCGCGGAAACGGTCCGCACACGGTGGGCAAACGGTGGCTGGCTAGCGTCGTCGCCAGCTACCGCCTCACAGAGGAGCCCACCGTGGACATCGTCGCCTGCCCCGACCCCACCTGCCCGGCCCCGGCCTGGGTGTACGAGCGCTGGACCTGGCCGTCGACCGGCGGCCCGGTCGAGCACGCCAAGACCGGCTGCGACGCCGGGCACTGGTTCACCCCCCTGGCCGCCACCCTGACCCCGTTCCGGGCGCCCACCCCGGTCACCGTGCGCGAGGAGGCGCTGATCCGCCGGATCTAGCCGCGGTCGCGGGCGGCCCAGGCCAGGAGGGCGTCGGCGTCGAGCCCGTTGACCACCATCTCGGGGGTGACGCCGCAGGCGAAGGCGCGCTCGCAGCCGCCGAGCTGCCAGTCGAGCTGGCCGGGGGCGTGGGCGTCGGTGTCGATCGAGAATCGGCAGCCGGCCTCCACGGCCAGGCGGAGCAGGCGCTTGGGCGGGTCCTGGCGCTCGGGCCGGGAGTTGACCTCGACGGCGACGCCGTTGGCGGCGCAGGCGGCGAACACCGCCGCCGGGTCGAACTCGCTCTCGGGCCGGCCCCGGCCGACCACGATGCGGCCGGTGCAGTGGCCGAGGATGTCGGTGTGGGGGTTGGCCACGGCCGCGACCATGCGCCTGGTCATCTCCCGGGCCGGCATGCGCAGCTTGGAGTGGACGCTGGCCACGACCACGTCGAGCCGGCCCAGCAGCTCGTCGGTCTGGTCGAGGGCGCCGTCCTCAAGGATGTCGACCTCGATCCCGGTGAGGATCCGGAACGGGGCCAGTACCTCGTTCAGCTCGGCGACCTCGTCCAGCTGGGCCAGCAGGCGCTCCGGGCTGAGGCCGTTGGCGATCGTGAGGCGGGGCGAGTGGTCGGTCAGGGCCAGGTACTCGTGGCCCAGGTCGCGGGCCGCGGTGGCCATCTCCTCGATCGGGCTGCCGCCGTCACTCCAGGTCGAGTGGGCGTGGCAGTCGCCCCGCAGCGCGGCCCGCAGGGCGGCCGCGCCCTCGGCCACCGGCGTGCCCTCGATCGCCTCCAGGCGCCGCAGGTACACCGGGACCTCGCCGGCCAGGGCCTCGCGGATCACCCGCTCGGTGACCTCCCCGATCCCGGGCAGGTCGCGCAGGCCGGGCCCGGGGGCGGCGGCCAGCCGGGCCAGCTCGCCCGGGTCGGTGGCGTCGACGGCGGCCGCGGCCCGGCGGAAGGCGCGCACCTTGTAGGTCGGCTCCCGGCCCCGCTCGAGCAGGAAGGCGATCCGCCGCAGGGCGGCCGCCGGGGCGAGGGTCGGCTCGGTCATGGTGCAATTCTCCGGCACCCGGCGACCGAGCGGAGGGAAGCGCCCGATGGGCAGGCAGATCAAGGTCGACCTGGAACGGACCATCCCGGCGCCCCCGGCGCGGGTCCACGCCGCCCTGGCCGACTACCGGGGCCGGGAGCGGATCCTGCCCGCCAGCTACCTCGACTACCGGGTCGAGGAGGGCGGGGAGGGCGCCGGCACGGTGGTGTCGTTCCGGCTGCGGGCGGGCCGCCGGGAGCGGCGCTACGTCCTGGAGGTGGCCGAGCCGACCCCGGGCGTGACCCTGGTCGAGCGGGACCGCGAGTCGTCGCTGATCACCACCTGGATCCTGAGCCCGACGGCCAGCGGCACCGCCACCGACCTCCGGCTGTCGACCATCTGGGAGGGCCACGGCGGTATCGGCGGCTTCTTCGAGCGCACCTTCGCCCCCCGGGGGCTGCGCCGCATCCACGGCGAGCTGCTCGACCGCCTGACCCGCCGGGTCGGGGCCGAGCCGCCCAGCTGAGCGCTCGATAACGATCCGTCCTCGAAGCCTCAACGATCCCCGATCACCCTTGCCCGAGTCGACCCCTTCCGGTAGGAAAGAACCGCGCTCGGTGGTCGGCACGCTTCAGGTTGGGGGATGGCGAGCCGAGGGATGTGTCCGAGTGTGCCACTCGGGGGAGGATTACTACATGAAGGTACCGGGGATTCGACGGCCGAGCTGGAAGCGCCCCGCCGGGCTGTCCGGCTGGCAGCGCATCGCCGTGATCGTCGGCCTGGCCGTGGTGCTGCTGGCCACCATGAGCGTTGCCGCCACCGCCCGCGTGAGCGCCTCCTCGGGCCGCATCCTGGCCGGCGTGACCGTGGCCGGGGTCGACGTCGGCGGCATGACCCGCGACGAGGCCGTGGCCGCGGTCAAGGCGACCACCGAGCCCAAGCTGCGCCGGGGCGTGTTCGTGGTCGGCGGCGGCAAGCGCTGGCCGGTCACCCCGGCCGGGCTCGGGCACGGCGCCGGGGTCGAGCAGGCGGTCGACGCGGCCGTTGCCGGGCCGGAGCTGTCGTGGTTCAAGGACTTCTGGCACCGGCTGACCAACAAGCCGGTCGGCCACAGCGTGGACGTGGCCCTGGCCACCGACGACACCAAGGTGACCCGGTTCGTGAAGGCCCTGGCCCCCAAGCTGGCCGTGGCCCCCACCAACGCCTCCATCAAGCTGGTCGACGGCAAGGTCGTCAAGCAGAAGGCCAAGGACGGCCGCGTCCTCGACGTCGAGGCCAGCACCCGGGCCCTGGCCAAGGCCCTGCGCGGCAACGCCCGCAAGGTCAAGCTGGTCACCAGGCCGGTGGACCCCAAGGTGACCAACGACAAGCTGGGCAAGACGATCGAGATCAACCTGTCGACCAACCGGCTGACCTTCTACGACGGCCTCAAGGTGCGCAAGGTCTACCCGGTGGCGACCGGCCAGCCGAGCTTCCCGACCCCGCAGGGGACCTGGGAGGTCGTCTACAAGCGGGTCAACCCGACCTGGACCAACCCGGCCAAGGACGGCTGGGGGGCCGACATGCCGGCCTCGATCCCGCCCGGCCCGGGCAACCCGCTCGGCACCAGGGCCATGTCCCTGAACGCCTCCGGGATCCTGATCCACGGCACCTACGCCAGCTACTCGATCGGCAGCTACGCCTCCCACGGCTGCATCCGCATGCTGCTGTCGGACGTCGAGGCCCTCTACCCGCAGGTGCCCATGGGCACCCCGGTCCTGATCCACCGCTAGAACAGCGGGCATGTATCCGGCGCCGCATGCAGCGCCAGGCCATGCGTGCAGCCAGGGACCGTTGCGCGCCGCCAACGGCGGCCACGCAACCACCTCAACCCCGGATACTTGACCGGTGTTCTAGGGGGTCAGGGCCGGGTCAGGTACCGGTCGGGGACGGCGATGATCGCGCGCACGTCGGTCCAGCCGCCCTCCAGGTCGAACAGGTAGGCCGGGAGCAGGTAGGCCACGCCCGGCCGGCCGTCGCCCTCGGTGACGACCGGGGCCAGCTGGAGGCCGAGGCGGGCCCCGGTGACGGTGGCGACCCGCGCCTTCAGCCGGTCCGTGCACGGGACCTTGCCGCCGCCCGGGCACGGGTCGAGCTCGACGGCCGGCGACCCCGGGCGGGCGACGCCGCCGAGCGGGCCGGACCTCTTGAGCCGCTCGAAGCCCTGCTCGACGCCGACCAGCGGGTAGGTGCCGGCCGGCTCGGGGGTGGCCAGGTAGCCGGAGGCGTGCTGGACCACGCCCTTGGGCCCGACGCTCACCGTCCAGGCGAACCCCGAGGTCGGCATGCCGCCCACCGCCGGGGCGATGGTCACGGTCCGGGTGGCCAGGCTGTCGCTGACCTTCACCTGGGCGCCGTCCAGGTCGAGCCCGGCCCTGGCCGCCAGGTCGCGGGCCACCCGCTCGGCCTCGGCCCGGCTGGGCAGGTCCGGCGGCCGGAACGGCCGGGTCGGGGCGACCGGCCCGGGCCGGTTGGAGACGGGGGCGTCGGGGTCGAGGCACTGGATGCCGGGGCCGGGCCGGTAGGGCCCGCCCGCCCGGCCCACGCAGGTGCCGAAGATGCCGGAGCCGTAGGACCACGGCACCCCGGCCAGCCGGTGCACCACCAGGGCCCGGCGGCCGTCCTGGAGGCTCCAGCCGTTGGGCTCCTGCTTGGGCGTCCCGGCCAGCCCGAGGGCGGCGGCCAGGGTGGCCACCCGGCCGGCGTCGACGTTGTCGCCGAGCTTCCAGGCCTGGGCCTGGCCGGGCAGCGAGGGCAGGGGGCCGCCCAGCTTGTAGGTGACCGGCGGCCACAGCAGGCGCCGGTCGCTGGCCCCGCCGGACGGTCTGGCCGTCCCGGTGCCGCCCGGGGCCGGGGCCGGCTCGATGGCCCCGGCGGCGTCGTCGGCGCCGGTGTCGCTGGAGCCGGCGGCGGCCGGCCCGGCCTCACCCAGGTCGAGCGCGGGCAGGACGGCCGGCGACGGCTCGCCGCGGTCCCGGGCGACCAGCACCCCACCGGCCACCAGCCCGGCCGTGACCAGCGCCGCCACCACCCATGCCAGGACCCGCCTGCCCACCGTGCACCACCGCCCTGTTGCGCGTTCCCGTGGACGTCGTTGTCTTGGACGCCGCCACCGGCCCGCCGGTTCCCGGGCATGCTAGGCCAGGCGGCGGGCCCCGTCCGAGGGGACGACGGGGGTGATCTCTGGCGGGCCGAAGCCGGCGGCGGCGAAGGCCTCCCGGGCCCGGTCGCCGACCTGGGAGGCCAGCTCCGCCGGGACCAGGGCGATGGCGCTGCCGCCGAAGCCGGCCCCGGTCATGCGGGCCCCGACCGCGCCGGCCTCGACGGCCGCGGCGACGGCGGTGTCGAGCTCGGGCGACGACACCTCGTAGTCGTCGCGCAGGGAGGCGTGCGAGGCGGCCAGCAGCGGCCCCAGCCGGTCGAGCTCGCCTGCCCGGAGCAGCGCCACCGCCTCCAGGACGCGGGCGTTCTCGGTGACCACGTGGCGGGCCCGGCGCAGCCCCGGCTCGCCCAGGGCAGTCCGATGCTGCTCGACCTGGGCCAGGGTGGCGTCCCGGAGGGCGGCCACGCCCAGGGTGGCCGCGGCCGCCTCGCAGGCCGCCCGGCGGTCGGCGTAGGCGCCGTCGACCAGCCGGTGCCCGGCCCTGGTGTCGAGCACCACCAGGCACAGCCCGGCCGCCTCCAGCGGCAGCGGGACCTGCTCGGTGGCAAGCGACCGGGTGTCGAGGAACAGGGCGTGCCCGGCCCGCCCCAGCATCGACACCATCTGGTCCATGGCCCCCGACGGCACCCCCACGACCTCGTTCTCGGCCCGGCGGGCCAGGGCGGCCAGGGCCGGCCGGTCCAGGCCGGCGCCGTGCAGGTCGGCCAGGGCGGTCGCGGTGGCGCACTCGAGGGCGGCGCTGGAGGACAGCCCGGACCCGGCCGGGACGTCCCCGTCGACCACCAGGTCGGCCCCGCCGAGCTCGACCCCGGCCTGCCCGAGGGCCCAGGCGACCCCGGCCGGGTAGGCGGCCCAGCCCTCGACCCGTCCCGGCCCGACCGCGGCCAGCTCCAGGTCGGCCGGCGGCCCGGCCTGCCGCGACCACAGCCGCAGCCGCCCCCCGTCCCGGCGCCCCGCCGCCACCAGGACCAGCCGGTCGATGGCCGCCGGGAGCACGAAGCCGTCGTTGTAGTCGGTGTGCTCCCCGATCAGGTTGACCCGCCCCGGGGCGGCCCAGACCCCCTCCGGGTCGCGCCCGGTCCACTCCCGGAACGCGGCCGCCACCGGCCCGGCCCGGTCGCTCATCTGGCCCCTCCGGCGGCCCAGTGGAGCAGCTCGGCGAGGATGGCCCTGGCGGCCGGGTCGCCCCGCCGGGCCGGCTCGGCCAGCCGGTACTGGCAGGTGACGAGCCGCCCCGGCCCCACCGCCACGGCCCCGACCACCGGGCCGGCCAGGGGGTCGGGGACCGGCTTGAACGCGCCCACGACGCAGGTCTCCGGCCAGGTCCCCTCCCCCACCCTGGTCAGCAGGTGGGTCGGGACCACGGTGGCGTCCTCGCCGGCCAGCACCGCCCGTTCCGGCAGCGACGGCAGCGCCCGCTGGTCACAGGTGAAGTGGAACACCGTCGACCCCCAGGCGGTCGCCACCTCGGCCATCTCCACCGCCACCGGGTAGCACCCCACCGCCTGGAGGTCCTGGGCCAGCACCACCACCGTCTCCCCCGCCGCCAGCCGCTCCCGCACCAGCTTCCCGGCCGCCTCGTCCAGCATGCCCTCCCCGACCACGGTCACCTCGGGCGCGCCCGCCGGGACGGCGACGGCGCGGAGCGGGTAGCTGTTGGTGGCCAGCTCCCGGCCGGCCGCGCGCAGCCGCAGGACGACCTCGTGGACGCCGGGCGACGAGGGTGCCGGGAGGTCGACGGCGCCGGCGGCGACCGCGGACCAGCCCGGGAGGTCGCCCAGCTCGACCTCGGCCCGCGCACCGGCCAGGCCGACCTGGACGGTCACCTCGGACAGCGGGGGGCCGTCGTTGGCCACGTGCAGGGGGGCGGCCAGGCGCCCGCCGGCGGCCACGACCAGGCTGGGCAGGGCCAGCATGGGGAGCACGTCCTGGCACGCCCGTGACAGCTCGGCCAGGGCCGGCGGCTTGGGCCGCCGCTCCAGGTCGAACAGGCCGTTCAGCTCCCAGGGCACGTCGGTCAGCTCGGTCAGGCACCAGCCGCCCAGGTGGTCGTGGCGCCGGACCACCTCGGCCTGGAGGCGGTCCGACAGGCCCTGGTGGCGCTGGGTGCCCTCGATCAGCTCGGCCGCCGACCCGGGCCAGGGCAGCTCGGCGATGGCCTTTTCGTACCAGCCGGCCGGGGACCAGAAGGGCTGGCGGTCGCCGTCGGCCAGCTCGGGCAGGCCCCAGTCGCCGAACTCGGTGACGAACAGGGGCCGGCCCAGCCCGGCCCACTGCCGGGCCTTGGCGTCCAGCTCGGCCAGCCAGGCGGCGTGCAGGCGGCCGTACCAGTGGGCGGTCAGCACCGGGGTGGTGAACACCCGCTCCGGGTCGGGCTCGATCCAGTCGTTCTCGATCAGCGGGCGGGTCGGGTCGGCCTCGCGGACGGCCCCGGCGACCCGGCGGGCGAACCCCTCGTAGCCGGCCCGGCCCCGGGCCGGCGGGAAGTCGAGGCCGAGCTCGTTCATGGCCGACCAGAGGATCACGCTCGGGTGGTTGGCGTCCCGGCGGACCTGGGCGGTGGCGGCCCGCGCGCACCGGTCGGCCAGCTCCCCCTCGCCGTCCAGGTCGTCGTGGGCGATCGGCTCGGCCACCGGCACGTCGCAGTGCAGCAGCATCCCCAGCTCGTCGCAGGCGTCCAGGTAGCGCGGGTCGAACGCCTTGATGTGGAGCCGCAGGGTGTTGAGCCCGGCCGCCTTGGCCGCGGCGACCTCCTGGCGGATGGCGTCCAGGTCGCCCTCGGCGTACAGCGTGTCGGCCCGGAACCCCTGGACGAGGGCGCTGCGCATCCGGTAGGGCCGGCCGTCCAGCAGCAGCCGGTCCCCCTCGACCCGCACCTGGCGCAGCCCGTAGCGGACGGTCGAGCGGTCGCTCATCACCCCGCCGCCGCTCGCCTCGACCACCGCGGTGTGCAGCACGGGATCGTCCGGTCGCCAACGGGCGGCCCCGGTCGCTCCCAGCCGGATGGTCGTCTCCGTCCGCGCCCCGGGGCCGAGCTCGAGGCCGGCCTCGGCGGCCAGCCCCACGCTGGCCGCGGTCAGCCGCACGGCCACCGGAGCGCCGCCGACGTTCTCGACCCCCACCGCCAGGGTCAGGTCGTCGGGGTCGCTGGAGCACCGCACCCAGCGGACGGCCACCGGCCCGTGCCGGCGGAGGGTGACCGGCTGCCAGATGCCGCCGTAGGTCATGTAGAGGCTGGGCGGGCTGGGGAAGACGTGGTTGGCCCAGCCCTGCTTGCCGTGGGGCAGCCGCGGGTGCAGGGGCCCGTCGACCGGCGGGTCGGTGACCCGGACGGCGAGCTCGTTCGCCCCGGTGGCCAGGGCGGCCGACGGGTCGAGCTCGAACGGGGTGAAGGGGAGGTCGTTGCCCCCCAGCGGCCGGCCGTTCAGGTACACCTCGGCCAGGTCCATCACCGCCCCGAAGCGCAGCGTCCAGTGGCCCCCCGGGTCGTCCAGGGAGAACCGGCGCCGGTACCAGGCGACGCCGTCCAGCTCGAGCAGCCCCTGGGCCTCCCACAGCCCGGGGACCCGGATCGGCCTCGGCTCGAGGCCGTCCAGGGCGGCCAGCTCGTGGTCGCCGGGGTACAGCTCCCAGGTGCCGTCCAGCGACCAGCGGCGGTCGCCGACCGGCTCGAGGCCTGCGGTCACGGGCACCTCACTCGGGTCGGGTGGTGGCAAAGCTGGGCGGGAAGGCAAACGGCACGTCCACCTGGACGGCCACGGCCCGGGCCCGGCCGGGCCGGTAGGCGCCCACGCCGAATCCGGGGCCGAGCCGGCTGAAGAACACCCAGTCGCCAGCCGGCGACCAGGCCACGCACGGCGTGCAGCCGTCGGCGAGCGCCCCCTCGGAGCCGGGCACCCGCACCGCCGCCGCCCGGTCCACGGCGACCAGGGCCAGGGCGGGGCGGGTGGAGAAGCCGACGCTGGTGAAGGCGGCCAGGGTGCGCCCGTCGGGCGAGAACGCGCCCGGGGCGGCGAACCCGTCGGCCCCGGGCGGGACCGGCACCACCCGGGTGCGGCCGCTTTCCAGGTCGCCCAGGTGCAGGGCCGACCGCTCGACCCAGGCGACCGTGCGGCCGCTGGCCGCGACCACCTTCAGCGGCGTGCCGGCGGCCAGCCGCCGCCCCAGCCGGCCGGTCCGCGGGTCCCAGACGGCCAGCCCGCCGCCCGGGCCGACCAGCTGGACGAGCAGCCCGCCGGGGGCCCCGGCGACCGGCCGCCGCCCGAGCGGCAGCACCCCCCGGGCCACAACGCCCCCCGCCGCCCCGCCGGCGGCCGGGGACCGCCCGACGGCGACCTCGCGGACCCGGAACCAGCGGTCCGGGTCGCCGGTCTCCTCGACCAGCCAGACCCGGCCCGGGCTGGCCGAGGCGACGGCGTAGGCGGCCGGGCCCAGCGGGACCGCCGGGCGGCCGGCCCGGCCGGTGGCCGCGTAGGCGACGCCGCCCCGGACCGCCACCACCGTCCCGTCCCGCCCGACCAGCCCGCCGTCGGCCCCCGTGGCCGTGCCGGGCAGGTCCACCCGGCGCACGCTGCCGCGGTCGACGTCCACCCGGAGCAGGCCGTCGTCGCCGCCCAGGTACAGGCTGGCCCCGGTGGCCTCGGCGAGCGGGGCCGGCCGGGCCGCCGGGGCGGCGACCGGGGTGGCCGCGGGAACCCGGACGGTGGCCGGCGGGGCCACGAACGGCGCCGCCGCCCGCATGGCCAGCAGCGCCGCCACCAGCGCTCCCAGGGCCAGCGCGTTCCGCCGGACGGTCACGGCGCCTCCTGGGCGGTGTCGGTCGGTCCGGCCACCCGCGGCCGGCCGCTCTCGAAGCTGAGCCGGTCCAGCCACATCGACCGCTGCCCGCCGGCGTCGTCGCCGACCAGCTCGCCCCAGGCATGGTAGGCGAACCACAGGCCGCCGCCGGGCCCGCGCACGATCGCCTGGCCCCCCGGCCCGTTGGCGACCCCGGTGCCGGTGGCCAGGATCGGGTTCTCGGGGGCGTCGCGGTAGGGGCCGAGCACCCGCCCGGCGGTGGCGTAGCCGACCGCGTACAGCGAGCTGCCGTAGTCGTTGGCCGAGAAGAACAGGTAGTAGGTGTCGCCCTCCCGCCACAGGGTCGGGGCCTCGATCAGCGCCCCCTCCCACTCGGCGTCGTTGCGGGCTCCCAGGCGGACCGGCTTGCCCACCAGCGCCAGCCCGTCGCGGTCGAGGCGCTGGCCCCACAGCTCGGTCGGCAGGTCGCAGCAGTTGCCGTCGTTCTTCCAGAGCAGGTAGGCGCGGCCGTCACGGTCGACGAAGTGGTGCGGGTCGATCGAACCGCCGAGCCGCTCCTGGCAGACCAGCGGCCGGGAGCGGGTGTCCTGGAACGGCCCTTCCGGCCGCGGGGCCACCGCCACCGAGATGCACTGGCGTCCCGAGGCGGCGTGCCGGAGGGTGTAGTACAGCACGAAGCCGGCCGGGGTCTGGGCCACCTCGGGTGCCCAGGTGAGCCCCTTCTGGAGGACGCTCCACTCCGGGAGCTCGGGCAGGGCGTCGTCCAGCCGCTCCCAGCGCACCAGGTCGGCCGACCGGGCCACCTGGAGGTTCACGATCAGGTCGCCGGTGGCGTACGCGTACCAGGTGCCGCCGACCTTCAGCACGTGCGGGTCGGCGAAGTTGCCGTCCACCACCGGGTTGGTGAACTGGCGCGGCGGCGCCGCCGAGGTGGCCGACGCCCCACCGCCGCCTCCGCCGCCCTCGTCCTCCGCGCAGCCGGCCGCCGCCGACGCCAGGGCCAGCGCCAGCAGCAGGCGGGCAACCCGGCCGCGGCCCACCCCTACCCCTTGAGCCCGCTCCGCGAGACCCCCTCGATGATGAACCGCTGGGCGACCACGAACAGGATCAGCACGGGCACGCTGGCGATCACGCCGCCGACCATGATGGTCGCGTAGTCGGTGGCGAAGGCGCTCTGCAGGGTGGACAGGCCCGGCTGGAGGGTGAGCCGCTCGGGGCTGAACAGGACGTACAGCGGCCACAGGAAATCGTTCCAGTTGGTCAGGAAGCTGAGCAGGGCCAGGGTGGCCAGCGCCGGCTTGGACAGCGGCAGGATCACCTTGTAGAAGATCTGGAACCGGTTGGCCCCGTCCAGCCGCGCCGCCTCCTCCAGCTCCGTGGGCAGCGAGACGAAGAACTGGCGCAGGAAGAAGACGCCGAACGCCCCGGCCGCGCCGGGCACGATCACCGCCGTCAGGCTGTCCAGCCAGCCGAGCTCGGCCACGATCACGTAGTTGGGGATCAGCAGCACGATCGGCGGGATGAAGATGGTCGCGATGATCAGCGCCGTGAGCAGCCGCTTGCCCACGAACTCCATCCGGGCCAGGGCGTAGGCGGCCATCGAGGCCGTGAGCAGGATCAGCAACGTCTGCCCGGCCGCCGCCAGCAGGCTGTTGAGGAACCAGCGCAGCACCGGCGTCTGGGTGGCGTTGAAGATGAAGCTGTAGCCCTCGGTGGTGGGCTCCTTGGGGATCCAGGTCGGCTGGGCGGCCTCGAAGTTGGTCTTGAACGAGGTCGTGACCATGAAGACCAGTGGGCTGACGAACAGCACGGTGAGCAGCAGCAGGCCGGCATAGGCGCCGGCCCGCTGGGCGAGCGGCGGCCCCTTGGTCCCGCGGGCCGGGGCCCGCGTCTGCTGGGAGCCCGCCGGCCGTGAGGTGGTTGCCGTCGCCATGATCAGCGCTCCTTGCGCTCGCGGAACAGCAGGAAGTTGGCCACGCTGATCAGCATCAGGGCCAGGGTGAGCAGGAAGCTCATGGCGGCCGCGTTGCCCATGCGGAAGTCACGCAGGCCCTCCTGGCCGATCAGCATGATCGCCGAGCGCGTCTCGCGCCCGGGCCGGCCCTGGGTGATCAGGTAGGGCTGGCCGAACACGTTGGCCGAGGCCAGGATCGTGATGGTGACGACGAAGACCAGCACCGGGCGCAGCCCGGGCAGGGTCACGTTGCGGAACTGCTGCCAGCGGCTGGCCCCGTCGACCTTGGCCGCCTCGTACAGCTCCCTGGGGATGTCCTGGAGGCCGGCCAGGTAGATGACGGCGTTGAAGCCGAGCGTCCACCACACCGTCGGGCCGACCAGGGCCGCCCACACCCACGGGGTCTGGGTGGTCCAGGGGATGTCGGTGGTGATCCCGATCCGGTCCAGCATGTGGTTGACCAGGCCGATGTTGGGGTCGAGCAGGAACCGCCAGAGGATCCCGACCACGGCCACCCCGAGCACGTAGGGGGCGAAGTAGGCGGCCCGGAAGAAGTTCCGCCCGGGGAACCGCTGGTTCAGCATCACGGCCACGGCCAGCGGGACCGCCACCAGCAGGGGCACGCTGTAGAGGACGAACTTGCCGGTGGCGGTCATCGCCTGCCAGAACGGCTCGCTGGTCACGGTCCCGGACTTGAAGAGGTTGAGGTAGTTCTGGAGGCCGACGAACGGCTTCCCCGGGAGCAGGAAGTCCCAGTCGTGCAGGCTGATCCAGATGACGTACACGGACGGGGCCAGCACGAAGAGGCCGAACAGGAGCAGGTACGGGGCCAGGAACAGGTAGGGGACGATGCCGCCGCCCCCTCGCCCCCCTGCGGCGCCGAGCCGGCCGCGCCCGCGGCGCAGCTGTCCGGCCCCGGGCCCGGCGGCCGGGGGCGCCGCCCGGCCGCCGAGGTCCGTCGACGTCATCGCCCGCTACCCCCCGTACTTCTTCTTGTTGGCGGCGAGCAGCTCGTTGGCCTTGGAGGTGGCGTCGTCCAGGGCGGCCTTGGGCGACTTCTTGCCCAGCACCGCCTCGTTGACGGCCAGCTCGAAGGTCGGTGCGGTGACCTCACCGATGCCTGGCACCGCCGGCGGGAACTTGACGTAGTCGAGCTGCTGGGCGGCGATGTTCTGGACCTCGAGCTCCTGGAACTCCGGGCTCTCCCGGACCGAGGCCCTGGCCGCGATCTGGCCGGCCTTGGCCCAGTCGATCGAGTGGTCGCTGATCCAGGAGATGAACACCTTGGACGCCTGGAGCTTGTTGGGGTCCTTCTGGGCCTGGGAGGTGACCACGAAGTTGTGCGAGCTGGCCCAGACGGCCGGCTGGTCGCCGATCTGGGGCAGCGGGGCCGCCCCCCACTCGAGGCCCTTGACCTTGGCCCACTCGTTCATCATCCAGATGCCGTCCCAGGTGAGGGCGTTCTTGCCCTGCCGGAAGGCGACCGCCTGGGCGTCGTTGGCCACGTTCTTGGGGCTGTAGCCCTGCTGGATGTTGTTGACCTGCCAGGTGAGCGCCTCCACGCCGGCGTCGGAGTTGAACTGGGCCTGGGAGCCGTCCTCGTTGTAGGGCGTGCCCCCGAACTGGTGGATCAGCGACCACCACATCAGGTGGGCCGGCCAGGTCGAGGTGACCCAGAACGGGTTCTGGGCTCCCTTGCCCTTCAGCTCCTTGGCGGCGGCCTCGAAGCTGGCCCGGTCCTTGGGCGGCTCGCTGATGCCGGCCGCCTCCATCTCCTTCTGGTTGTAGTAGAAGAGCAGCGGGTGGATGTCGAGCGGGAGGCCGTAGCGCTGCTCCTTGTAGACGCCTGCCGACCAGACGGCCGGGGCGAAGTCGTCCTGCTGGAGCTGCAGCGCGGTGGCGACCTCGTCGACCGGGATGACCACCCGGCGGGCGGCGTTGGTGGCCAGCTGGTCGATGTGCATGATCGCGATGTCGGGGCCGTTGCCGCTCTGCACCGCGGTCGGGACCTTGGGGTAGAAGTCCTCCCAGCGCAGCACGTTCATGCTGACCTTGATGTTCTGGTGCTCGCTGTTGAACTGGTCGACCAGCTGGCGCATGAACGGCCCGTCGCCGCCGGTGAAGCCGTTCCAGAAGGCCAGGCTGACGTTGGGCCCGGTGTACTCCTTGCCCTCGCCGAACTGGCCGCCGCCCCCGCCCCCGCCGCCACCGGCGCCCGGCGGTGCGTCGGTGCCGCCGCCGCAGGCGGCCAGCACCATCGAGGCGCCGGCCCCGGCGCCCAGCCCGAGGAACTGCCGCCTGTTCAGCGGCCCCTGGTTGGTGTTGCGGTCCTTGCCCATGTCCCCACCTTTCCCGCCCCGGAGTCCGCCGGGGCCGCGGTGCCTATGGTTGGTAGATGCGGAGGTAGTCGAACTCGGCGACGGCGCCGGTGCCGCCGTGGGAGATCAGCCCGATGCGGGGCGTGGTCCCGGCCGGGAGGGTCCAGACCCCGCCCCAGGTCCAGTGCCGGCCGTCGCGGCTGGAGGCGGCCCGGAACTCGTGCTCGCCGTTGGCCGGGTCGATCCGGTGCTGGAGGCGCAGCCAGGTCACCGGGGCCGGCGTGCCGACGGCCATGCCGCCCCAGGAGGTGCCGTCGGCGAAGGGCATCTCCTTGCCGAACTCGGTCTGGCGGGTGTTCCAGATGGCCACGTGGGAGAAGCGCAGGAAGTGGTCGTCGTCGAGGTAGGCGACGAGGCCGGCCTGCTGGAAGTTGCGGACGTCGTCGGTGCCGAGGTCGATGGCCAGCTTGGTCTCGACCGTGTAGGCGCCCTCGGGGGCGTCCCGGAGCAGCACCGAGGCGGTCTCGTCGGGACCGACGAGGTCGCCGGACTGGGTCGGCCAGGGGAGCACCCCGCCGGTCTCGGTGGCGGCCGGGTCGGGCCCGCGCACCCAGCTCCAGGACGGGTCGATCGTCCCGTCGCCGAACTGGTCCTGGTACACCACCCGGCCGACCCGGGGCGGCGGGACCTGGTGGCGGACCGGGTCGTAGAGACGGGCCGCGCCCAGGTTGGCGGCCTCGGCCGGGCCGCAGCGGGCGGCCGCGCCGACGGCGCCGGCCCCGCCGGTGCCGGGGGGCAGGGCCCGGCGCTGGACGGCGACCGGGTCGTTGAGCCGGGCGTCGGTGACCTCGACGGTCAGGGTCCGGCCACGCAGCTCGGCGGCCATGTTGTGCCAGACGTCGTAGCGGAAGCCCGCCGGGAGGGGGCTGGACTCCCGGCCGAGGGACTTCCCGCCCCGGACCACGTCGGTGACCAGGGCCCCGGCCTCGCGGTCGAGCCAGCTGACCAGGTAGTTGCGCTTGCTCCGCCAGCTGGTGACCAGGCCGGCGGCGGCCGCGCCCTCGCCCAGGCGCAGGTCGCCCTCGGCCCGGTAGTCGGCCGGCGACCGGCCCCGCGTCACCTCGATGTCCGGCTCGCAGCTGGCCGCGCCGGCCAGCTCGAAGCTGCCGCTGACCGTCCAGTCGGTGACCGGGGCCCGCTGCGGGCCTTCGGAGGCCCAGCGGCCGGCCCGGACCGTCGGCCAGCCGTCGACCCAATCGAGGCGGTCGATCAGCATCGGCCGCTCGTTGATGCCGAACGGCTCGTCCAGGAACGGGTCGCGGCGGTCGATGGCGTGGTAGACGAACCAGTCCTGGCCGGCCAGGTCGGTGACGACGGCGTTGTGGCCGGTGCCGACCCAGTTGTTGCCGTTGGGGGTGACCACGATGGTGCCGCCGACCCGCGAGGCCAGCAGCGAGATGCCGTCGCGGTCGGTGAACGGCCCCCGTGGGCTCGTGGAGCGGCCCGCGAACACCGTGTAGCCGGTGGTCGGGCCGGCGCAGCAGTTGGCCTCGGAGGCGAACAGGTAGTACCAGCGGCCGTGGCGGATGACGTAGGCGCCCTCGTAGCGGTTGTCGATGGCGACCTGGGTGGGCGACCCGACCGCCCTGGTCCCATCGTCGCTCAGCTCGGTGACGAAGATCCCGCCGTAGTAGGAGCCGTAGTAGAGGTAGCGGGTGCCGTCGATGTCGGTGAACTCCGACGGGTCGAAGGTCCAGAGGAAGTCGTCCGGGTTGCCGCTGGCGCCCGGGCGGGGGCCGACCACCGGGGCACCCGAGTCCTGCCAGGGACCGGTGGGACTGTCGGAGGTGGCGACCCCGATGGCGTTGTCGTTGGGCCCAGGGAAGACCGTCGTCTGGGTGACCACGTAGTAGAGGTAGTAGGTGCCGTCCAGGTAGCGGATGTCCGGCGCCCACAGGGCGGCGTCCCGCTCGGTGTCGGCCCAGTCGGGCAGGGTCGACTCGGTGAAGGCGTCCCCGACATAGGTCCAGTTGACCAGGTCGGTGGAGCGCGCGGTGGGGATGATGTGCCTGGTCCCCTCGCCCTCGCGGAGCGGGTCGGTGGTCCCGTAGGCGTACCAGTAGCCGTCCTTGGCCTTGATCACGGCCGGGTCGGCGAAGGTGTCGGCGAAGTCGCGGGAGACCGGGTTGGTGTAGGTGCCGGGGCCGGCCTTGGCGGCGCCCGGGGTGAGGGCGACCCCGGCCAGGCAGACCGCGAGCAGCAGCAGGGCGGCGGCGAGGCGGTCGGCGAGCGGGCGGCGCCCGGGCGGCGAGGCCACGGCACGGACCATGGGGAGCAGCTCCCTTCGATGGGCGTCCCTGAGCGTTTCTGTGCTCTTGATCCTACTTTGTGTTTGGACGCGTGGGAAGATGCCCGTCCTGGACGGTGATACCTCGCGAAAGAGCGTGCGAATCCCGCTCAGGAGGATTTCCGCGCCGCCGCCCGGAGCAGCTCGGCCGCCTGCTCGGGCGCGATGTCGTTGATGAACACCCCGGCCCCGGACTCGCTGGAGGCCAGGTACTTGAGCTTGGTCGCCGTCCGCCGGATCGAGAACGCCTCCAGGTGGGCGTGGGCCAGGTCGCGGTCGCGCCGCACCGGCGCCTGGTGGCAGGTCAGCATGTAGGGCAGGGGCTGGTCGAACAGCGCGTCGAACCGGCCGAGGACGTCCTTGAGCAGGGCGGCCAGGCCGTCGCGCTCGCCGTCGTCCAGGGCCGGCAGGTCGGGCAGGTGGCGGGTCGGGAAGCAGTGCACCTCGAACGGCCAGCGGGCGGCGAACGGCACGAAGGCCACCCAGCCCGGGGCGGTGGCCACCACCCGCTCCCCATCCGCCTCGGCGGCCACGATCGAGCAGCTGCGGCACTCCCCGGTGGCCTCCCGGTGGGCGCGGGCCACGTCCAGCTGGCGCTCGGTCCTCGGGGCCACGAACGGGTAGGCGTAGATCTGGCCGTGGGGGTGGTGCAGGGTGACCCCGATCTCCTCGCCCCGGTTCTCGAACGGGAAGACCTGCTCCACCCCTTCCAGCGCGCCCAGCTCCAGCGTCCGTTCCGCCCAGACCTCGACCACCGTCCGGATCCGGCCCACCGGCAGCCGGGCCAGGGCCCCGCCGTGGTCGGCGGTGAAGCAGACGACCTCGCAGCGGCCGACGCCCGGCCCCCGGTGGAAGGGGCCGCCGTCGGCCACCTCGCCGGGGTCCGGGGCCAGCGACGGGAAGCGGTTCTCGAACACCACGACGTCGTAGTCGGCGGCCGGGATCTCGGTGGCCCGGCCCTCCCGTGACGGGCAGAGGGGGCACTGGTCGGCCGGGGGCAGGTGGGTCCGGCCCTGGCGGTGGGAGGCGACGACCACCCACTCCTCGCGCAGCGGGTCGCAGCGGATCTGGCTGGAGGTGCTGGCCACGCCCAGGTCGCGGGTGTCGGGCACCTGGCGGTCGGCCCCCTCGCGCTCGTCGAAGTAGATCAGCTCGCGGCCGTCGGCCAGCCGGATGGAGGTCCTGGTCAGCTTCACGACGCCGTCCCCTCGGCCGGCCGGGCGAGCGGCAGCGGCTCGACCTGGTGGATGCGCAGGCCGGTGTCGGCCAGCGCGGCCAGCGTGGCCGGGTCGGCCCCGCTGTCGGTGACCAGCTCGTCGACGTCGTCGCAGCTGGCGAAGGTGGCCAGCGAGACCTGCCCCAGCTTGCTCGAGTCGGCGACCACCACGACCCGCCGGGCCCCGGCCACCATCACCCGGTTGGTGTCGGCCTCGGCGATGTTGGGCGTGGTGAGCCCGGTCCTGGCGTCGATCGAGTGCACCCCGAGCACCAGCAGGTCGGCGTTGAGCTGGCGCAGCGTCTGGTTGGCGAAGGGCCCGACGAGGGCGTCCGACGGCGTCCGGAACGAGCCGCCGGAGACGACGATCGAGTGCCAGCCGTTGGCCTCGAGCGCCCCGGCGACGTTGAGCGAGTTGGTCAGGAACGTCAGGTCGCGGAGCCCGCCGCCCCGCAGGCGCCGGGCCACCTGCCAGGTGGTGGTCCCGGCCGACAGGGCGACGGTCATGCCGTCGGAGATCATGGCCACGGCCGCCTCGGCGATGGCCGCCTTGGCCCCGGCGTTGATGCTTCGCTTGGTGGCGAAGTGCGGCTCGGCGGCGCCCCGCCTGGCCAGCACGGCCCCGCCGTGGACCTTCTCGACGAGCTGCTGGGCGGCGAGCACCCCGAGGTCGCGGCGGATGGTCATCTCCGAGACGCCGAGCGCGTCGGCGAGGTCGCCGACGGTGGCCGCGCCCGACGGGAGCAGGGCGCGCAGGATCGCGTCGCGTCGTTCCTGAGCAAGCACCGGCAGCCTCCTTGCGGCCACCGTACCGCACCCGCGCGACGGCGAACAGACTGCATCATGGATCTTGTTTGAACCTGTTCGATCCGCTTGCGCAGCCGGGTCATCCCTCGCCGTCGTGGGCGTAGCCTCGGCGGCATGCCCGAGCCGGACCCCAGAGAGATCGTGCGGCGCGGCTACGATGCCCTGTCGTACCGCTACCGGGCCGACGACGCGGGCCCTGGGGGATATGCCGCCTGGTTGGCCGCCCTCCGGGAGCGGGTCCCGCCCGGCGGGGCGGTGCTGGACCTGGGCTGCGGCTGCGGGGTGCCCGTGGCCCGCGAGCTGGCCGGCCACGGGCTGGCGGTCACCGGGGTCGACCTCAGCGA
>OCZS010000102.1_pt1 | contig 26569 bp, 30 predicted proteins | sample 1539071 | NCBI WGS metagenome assembly OCZS01 (sample SAMEA3113584, study PRJEB22503) | soil metagenome
CTCATTATAAATTTCATTAATTTCAAAATCGAATACACAAACTCTAAAGATAGTATAAAATATAACTACTTTTTTTGTATTCTAGCAAAAATAAGAAAATTAACCTGAATAAACATCATTGAATAATAAATGATAGGATGGTTTTTATTTGATTTCAAACTACATTATTATAATTGCAAGAAAATTTATCACATGATTTAAATTTACCATTAATAGAAGAAGGTAACTCTCCATTACCTCTAGTAATTGCAGTTGTTTTGCAATATTGGGGAGAAGATGCTCTTGATTTAGAAAAAAATAATAAACAAAATGATTCTACTAAAATTATTGATGGAATAGAATTTGCTGAAAAAAAACAGTATTCTTCATATATATATAAAAGTTCAATTAAAGATCTTAAGAAACGAATAGATCAAGGAATACCTCCTATTGTTATTTTTCCAGGTTTGTATCATTTAACTCAACATGCATTATTAATTTCTGGTTATGATGATAATGAAAAAAGAATATTAAGTTATATTCCTCAACCTGATACTAAAGGTTCAATTCCAGAAGCCAAATTTCTTTCAGAATGGACTCAAGAAGACAATATTGCTATTATAATAATACCTGAAGATATGAAGAATCTATTTTCAGAAGATGATTTGGACACAACAAGATCAAAAGCATATAAATTATGTTTTGATGCAGAAAGAGATTTTTCTAATGGTGACATAGAATCAGCAATTAAAAAATCACGTCAATCCATCAATATTGACAAAAATAATGCATTTGCTTGGTCATTATTGGGTAGCTGTTATAGTGAAATAAATAATCCAGAATGTATAAATTGTTTTACTAAAGCCATAAATTTAAATTCTAATTATTTTTTAGCATTCAAAGGAATAGGTAATTATTATTTAAAGATAAAAGATTATCAAAATGCAGAAAATTATTACTCTCAAGCAATAGATATTAATCCAAATAGGTATGGTCCTTTATATAAGAATCGTGCACTTTCACGATTACAAATGAATGAAAAGCTAAAAGCAAAACAAGATTTGATCTTGTATCTGGAAAAGACTCCTAATGCACAAGATAAAAAACAAATTATTGAAGCATTGAAATCATTTTAGCTGATTATAAAGGTTTTCAGAATGAATAGAGATAACAAAGAACTTACACTCTTAATTTTCCCTACTTCCACGGCAATAATCAAAGATGTAAAACTTTCAACAATTAAGTTACTAAAAAAAAATAAAGTTTCTATATCTAAAATTATTATGGAACAAAATTTTTTTTCCTTATATACAAAGAAAACAATTAAAGCCTTGACTATTCTTTCTTCTTGCTTTGGAATTAAAAAGATTGAAATAGCATATTCTACTTCAAATGAAACCAAATCTATCGTAAATAAAATAGTTAATGTCGGTAAAAAAACAATCATGAATGAAAAATTTTTTATAAAGATTTTTTCAGAAAATCCAAATTTTGTAGCTAGAGATCTTGAATTTATTGCAACTGGATTATTAATTGATAAACTATCAAGTACATCCTCACTTCCTTCTCACACTGAATATTCAGCAAATAAAATACTCAAAAGTTATATAGGGAAATCTAAATCATATATATGTTTTAAATCCATAGACGGAATTGGTGGAATGACCTTTGGATACATAAAAAAGAAAGTTTTTATAATTGTCTACGATCAATATTCAATTTATTGCCTCAAGAATATAACATTACGAGGTTTTATTCCAGATATCTTAATTTTGTTTTGGGATTACGTTGATTTAAAAAAGAAGTTAATTTCGATTCATGCTATCCTAAATGGTACAAATAATGACAAGGTTAAATTACAATTATTACAATTAAGTTATATGATGTCAAAAACAAAAGGGATAAAAAGTCATTTTCTATTAGATATTCTGGTAATTCATATTTGTTCTTATATGACTAATCTTATTGACGTTATTCTTCCATTTAATTTATTTGTTCATCCTTTGTGGTTAATTGAATATTCTATTAATACGTGTAAACAAAAACGCAAGATTCCATGGTTCCCTTACCTCTTTGAAGATACTTTAACAATTAATTTAGATAAAAATTTTCAATTCTTAAAGTCATCATTTGATTTTAATAAAGGAAATTTTATTGATTTTAAAGAAGAAAGAAACAGAATCAGAAAAAAATTGCCAGAGTTAAAAAAAAATATAAAAACATTTTACGTACAAATTAAGTCTTTAAATGTACGACCTAACTATATTGACAATATTCTGAACTCCATTTAATTTATCACAAAATTGCATTATTTCAATGGATCTAGATGTGAACTTATTGTCATTTAGTATTTCATTGATTGCTTCTGATATTTTTTCAGACAAAAGATCATGATCTTTTAACATTATTCCTAGACCAATTTTCTTGATTTTACAAGAATTACTAATCTGTTCGGCATGATTCTCTATTGGAATAGAAATAATTGGCTTTCCAAATTGAATCGCTTGTGACATTGTCGTGTGTCCTCCTCTTAATACTAAAATATTACTCATTGCAAAAAGTTCATCACGTATAGGACACCATTCATAATACCAACCGTTGTTTGTTAATTTATGTGGTTCCATATCCCCGTTCGGTTTTCCTTCCGATATCACATACTGAATATTATTCTTAAAATATTTTTGTGCATCAAGTATTTTTTTAACAATGGGTAATCTTGTTTTGGATGGTCCACTTATATGAAAAAAAATAATTGGTTTATCTTTGGAAAAATTTAACAAATTCATAACTTTAATAATTCTTTGTTCTGAGATATTCATTTTAGGGGATATAAATCCAATGTATTTTATTTTTTTAAGAACTGAATTAGTATTCCAAATATTGTTTTCAGAAATAGTATATGGAGGAGGAAGATCAGGAATAAGAATTTCATTTGAAAGAGACCATAACGTTCCTATAAATTCCCCATTAAGATTTTCGAAAAATCTACCTACTTTGAAGGAGTGTAGTTTAGGTGATAAAAGTAATTTTATTTGATTGAGTATAACAAGTGAAGGAATACCTAATAATCTTGCGGAAACAATTGAAGATAACCTGGAGTCTGAAACTACTATATTAGGTGAAAATTTTAACATCATTTCTACTTCTTTAACTACTTGTATGGTAAAATTTTTAAACCAACTCGGAATATTAGATAAAGAATTTTTCATCGAAAAACTTCCTTGAGAGTTCCAAGAAAATTCAACAGGGGGAACCTCATTACAATGATATCCGTATCTTGATATAAAATCTACTGCTTCACCAAAAGATGAGAATTTAACATTGATATTATTGGTTTTTACTTTTTCTGCAATAGTCATTAATCGACTAGCGTGACCTAGTCCAACCCCATAAGGAGTAAAATATACCTTTTTTATCATCATTAAACACTATTATAATAAAATACTTTATACTAAAAATTAATAAAAAAACATTTTCTAATTAAACAATAAAGAAAGATGGGATTGTTAGAAACTTTCAGAATTATTGATATCACTAAATATTAGTTTCATTTCATCAAATGTTAACTTTTCTCCACTCGACATTTTCTTTAAGGCCTGTTCTTTCATAGAATTCCAAATTTGCATATTTTCCTTATTTTTCCTAGTTCTTTCTTTAGATGATTGAAAGCCCGAATAATTTTTATCATGGCTATCTTTAGATCGCCTTTTGCTTCCAACAGAATTTATCCTAGATTTTCTAAATTCTATAGCATTGATTTGTGTATTTACCATTTCTAATTTTGCAGAGGTCTCTCTAACGTCCCTTATTATCCTTCTCCTTTCTTCATATAGTTTTTCCCTATTATCTAATAACGTATCTAATACATGTTTCAATTCTCCAATTTTATTTCCAAATTCTGATCTTCTATCGAAAATTTCATTGATTTTAGATTTTAAATTACCATACTGTGAAGAGATTGTTCTAAAGTGATCTTCTTTTTTATGCATAATCTTCATTGCATGTAATTTAGTAGCTATTTCCTTTGAACGTGTAACTAATTTCCGTTCTTCTTCTTTAGATAATTTTTTAGTCTGAATATCACGTTCTAATTGCTCAAGGGTTTTAGTCAATTGTTTTATATTTATTCTCTCTTTATATGATTTGGGACCTGTTTTTTCATCAATCGTCTTAAGTTGGCTCCTAGCTTTCAACACCATGTCTTTAAGTTCCATAAATTTAGGAAATTCCTCTTCTTTTACATCATTCACTTCTTTCAATTTTATTCTAAGTTCTTCTAGTCGTTCTCTTTCATCATCTATTTGCTTTTTAGTAGCTTCTATTTTTTCATTTAGTTCTTGTATCGTTTTTTCTCCATTTTTTTGATCGTCAAGTAATGAATTCTTAAAATCTACAAGAGTTTTAAGATTTGATTCTAGTGATATGATATTTTGTTCATGATCAATTCTTCTTGAAGTAACACCTTCGTTGCTCATAGCATTAATTTCTTCGGTTTTATTCACGCCGCTTTAGATTTGTATTAAAATTTAAAATTATATATATTTTTATCACTTGTTAATGTTATTATTAATATGATTAGCAAGACAAATCTATCCTATAATTTATATGCTATTGACTTTATATTAAAATTGAAAGGAATGGATGATTTCGAAAAAGAATTTCCAGAATTTGATTGGAAAAATACTCCGGCATATAAACATCCCCTAGGAAGAGATTGCCCCTGTCCTAAGCATGAATATATTCGTGAGCAAATTAATATTGCTAAGAATTTAACTGAATCAAAAACTAATAGTAAACATCGTGCTCAAATAACATTGAAATTTTGTCCTGATCATTATAATGTATATTTTCAAGAGGTAATTCCATCTATGCCATTAAAGCATAGGCTTATGACAAAATTTGCTTTAAAGCTAGGAGCAATAATTATCCAAAAAATACCATATATGCAATCTGATCAATGTTTTTATTGCAAATTTGGTTCAGGAGGATTTGATAAACGACAAGAACTTCCACCTATTTAAGCGCACTGCTTATTCAACATATTTTTTAACATATTCTTATGACTATAGACAAATCCTAATGCCAGTATATTTCTTAAAATAATTGATAAATATGGTATTTTTTTATTACTCATTCTTATATACCCTACCAAAAACTCTTTTTCTATGAGTTTGTATATTCGAGGTTCCAAATCTAAAATACTGGCCAAAAAACTGCCTATATCCATACTTTGAGCAAATACACAATCGCTTTTTTGAATAAATCCAAGATCAATTCTTATCACTTCTCTTTTTTTAGTTACCAAAAAATTTTGACATTTATTATCGATAAATACCAAACCATTTTTGTGTAATTTTCCAGTGATTTTTCCTACCTCAAAAGCAAGATCAGTTGCATTTTCTGTAGTAAAAAAAGAATATAAATTTCCACCATCAATATATTCTTCTATTATTTCCTTATCCGTAATAGAAAAGAGTTTTGGGCAATTAATTCCAATTAGTTTTAATTTATTTCGTGATTCAAAACTCTCATTCTCTAATATTCTTTTTCCTATTTCAGGGGGATTAGCAGGATTACCAGAACAAATGGAAATCAAAGTAAAACAAAAAATTAAGATGAATTGCCTAAGACTTGTAAACGACGTATTTTTTTTTACTACTACTATATTATTCCCGACTTTGGTTCTAGTAATCTTTCTTTCCCAATTGATAAAATACAACTTATTTTTAATTACTTTAATAATTTTATTATATATTAATTATGGACCGGGTGGGATTCGAACCCACGATCTCAGCAATGCCAATGCCGTATCCTACCGGACTAGACGACCGGCCCCCATCATTAAAAATAAAACTTAACTCGTTATTAATATTTTTAAGAAACAATATTATAATTCTATTTTCTAAAAAATTAATGTAGTGTGAATATAGAAAAATCAGTTGGTGCAGTCATAAAATATCAATCATCGCCTAGTAAAATAAAAGACCCTGAATTTCTATTACTAAGAAATCGTAGAGGATATTGGGGATTTCCCCAAGGCCATAAGGAAGAAGGAGAAACTGAAATTCAAACTCTATTCAGGGAAGTATACGAAGAAACAGGAATACATTCTTTAAATATATTATCTTTTATTGGCAGAATAAAATATTCCTTTTTTAAAGGCGAAGGCATCAAATCCAGAAAAGAAGTTAGTTTCTATTATGCCACTACCACTATAAGAGATATCACCATTTCTAATGAACACGATGATTTTATCTGGGCAACATTTTCAGAAGCTTTAACGTATCTGAATAGAAAGCAATTGAAATCAATAATGATAGAAGGACATGAAAAGGGATTATATTGACTAATTAAATTGAGTATTACGACACTCGATAATAGTAAGCTTATGATAATCAATTTATATGTGATTCTATGAGGATGAGATTAGAGGCTTATTACAATGATCACTTCTGGTAAGAGAATAGTTTTAACTGCAGACAGGAGTTTAATGACTAATTATCGAGGGAATTTTCTTTATGGTTTTATAGCTTGTGGACCCTATGAACTTGTTCCAGAATTTGTTTTTGATAAACTTTTTTGTCCAAGTGTAGAAACTGATAAAGAATCTGGAGAAATTAAAGTAGCTCAATGTGGATTAAGGAGAATAGAAGGCGCTTTACTTAAGGAGTACAATAGAGAAGAGATTTTTTTAGCACATCCAGAAATGTTAAAGAAGTGTATAGGACCAGAAACAAAGGTAGTTGGAATTAATGTAATGGATCCTTTAGGTATGGCACCAGTTACAACAACAATGTCACCCGAAAAATTATCCTATGTAGCAATGAAATTTAAAAAAATGTGTGCTTCAATTATACAATTAAAGAAAAAATACAATTTTAAAGTTGTGGTAGGAGGAAATGGCGCCTGGGAACTAGCAAAACCAGATAGGATGAAAATTCATGGAATTGATACTGTTGTGATAGGAGAAGCAGATGAATTAGCTTTGGATTTATTTCATGATTTAGAACAAGGTGATGCACCTGAGCTCTTACATACATTTGTACGAAATATCGATAATATTCCGAAGATACAAGGACCCACTATTAATTCATTAATTGAAGCTATGAGAGGATGTGGACGTGGTTGTGACTTTTGTGATGTAAATAAAAGGTCAAAAAAAGATATCCCTCTTTCTAGACTTCAAGAAGAGGCTAAGATTAATCTTAATTATGGATTTGATTCCATATGGCTTCAATCTGATGAAATGCTATTATATGGTTGTGATAACAAAGATTTCGTTCCAAATGCAGATGCAATTGTAGATTTATGGAGTGGTTTAAAGGCAGTAGGAGCAAATTTTGTCGGGACAACCCATATGACTCTTTCTGCTGTTGCTTCATCACCTGATCTAATCAAAAAACTTTCACAAATAAATGATATGGAAAATAGTGGAAGGTGGTTAGCAACTAATCTAGGAATAGAGACTGTTGCTCCAAGGATGGTAAAAAAACATTTAGGTGTCAAGACCAAACCATTTCAACCTGAAGAATGGGGTTCAGTTGTTCGTGAAGGTTGTAAAATTTTGAATAATAATCATTGGTTTCCAGCCTTGACTCTTATAATTGGATGGCCAGATGAAACTCCAGATGAAACTCAATATACTATAGATTTAATAGAAGATTTTAAAATTATGAGAATGAGAGGATTGGTTGCTCCTTTACTCTACCAAGATTTTTCTGAAAAGAATTCAATGCATTTTGGTAATCTTAATGAAGCTCAATTCACATTATTTTGGAAATGTTGGGAACATAATTTACGCGTTATTAATGACATTATACCAATTATAATTAGAAATAAAAGCTATGGACCTCCTATGAAATTATTTATGGCAAGTTTGATTAAGGTGGGCACATGGGCAATAATGAAATATCTCAGAGGGCTTTCAAAAGATCTTTTCGATGGTAAATTACCTGAAGATATCGTAGAACACTATTCTAGACAAAGATCGGTTACAACTCCTCTACCTTCTAAATTATAAAATTAAGAAAAGTGTCTATCTCTTTTATTTTTGGTTATCCATCAAATCTGCAATTGCTTTATCTGCCAACGTAGTTGATTTTGGCTTGATTATTATAAAATAATTTTTATCTGCCCGTTCAATAGATTGCACGCTTTTATATTTTCTTGTTGAAATGTCAAATTCAATTAAACCAGTCGACATTTCTGTTTTGACATAAACCATCATTAATATCTCTGTGCTGAGTTGTGAAATAGGAATAATTGATAAAAGATATCCTTTGTAATATGTTATCGGTAATACTTGTTTCATATATGGAGCAATAGATGCCATGTAAAGAAATAAGTCTTCTATAGAAGAAAATTCTTCAAATTCGAATTTCATTTTTGATATATAAAAAAAATAATTTAGCCGTACGATTCAAATTTGATCTCATAACTACCATCTGGTCTTTTATGTCTTTCATCAACAAATCCTTTAGGTTTTAAGAAATCTAGAACACCATCGACCGTACCTTGCCATCCACAAACATAAAATGAGGTATTTTCAGGAGTTATCTGTTCCCCTACTAGTTCTTCTAAAGGGGATTTATTACTACCTGGTTCATTCCTTAAAAATGATTCAACTCTACCTTTTTGTCCTCCCCAGGAGCGATTGAACTGTTCTTGTGGTCTGCTTATACTTGCTCTATATCTAAAATTCCAAGTGTCCTTTCCTTTATCTAAACTTTCTTCTTCTAAATCTGTCAATAATTCTCTATAACTTAGTTCATCAACATAACTAGCACCATGAAGAACAACTATCTCTCTTTTACTGCCAATGGCTTTAAGATGTAAACTATAGGAAATAAAAGGAGCAAGACCTGTTCCCCCACCCATTAAAACAAGCCTTCTATTATCTGGACTTCCATCATGCATTTTTTCATTTATTGTAAATATGCCAGTAGGCTTTAACCAGCCAACCTCTTCCCCTTCTTTACGATTAAATATTTGTGTTGTTAATCTTCCCGGTAATGGTTTCTTAACCCATCTAATTAATAATTCAAAATGTTTTTTTTGTTCTGGTGGTGATGCTATTGAATAAGCTCTCCTAACTACTTTTCCATCCGCAGGATTATTAACAGCTAATGTAACAAATTGGCCAGCTTTGAAATCTGGGACTAGGCCATCTTGTGGTTTTATACGTAAAATTTCAAGGTCTTCCTTTAAGACTCTAATATAAGTAAGTGTACCTTTATTCTCCACAACCATAGGTATTATCGAATAATCTCTATTTAGTCCTTATATATGTTATTATAAATTAAATATAATTAAAGATGACGAAAGTTTTATCTTTTTGTTATATATTATTAATAAAAATATGATTAATTGGTCAAATATTAGAAATTTTAACAATCCTGGTAATGAAGATTTAGTGAATTCTATTAATGAACAAAAATTAGAACAAAAAAGAATAATGGAAATATTTAACGAAAAAATGAAAGTATTTGCAACAGAAAGATCCGTTGAATCTAGTTTAGATATCTTGAATATCGCAATCCAGTTATCTAATATACGTGGAAATTTAGTAAAATCTTTTGAACAATACTCTAAGAATTTAGAAGAAGAAATAATGAAACTCAATAGAATTATAGATAGAAAAAAACCATAATAATGGTGATCTATAACTTTACCTTTTCTATGAAAATAACTTTGTTTCTTATAGTGCCAAGGTTTTCTATACTTATTTCTACTAAATCACCATCTTTCAAATACTTTGGATTGTTCATTGACATTGCTACCCCAGCAGGAGTACCTGTTGAAATTATATCACCAGGTTCAATAGTTATTAACTGACTCAAACTTGAGATTATTTTTTTAATAGGTATTACCATTTTACTACTTGTTGAATTCTGTCGTACTTCGCCATTAACCTTTGTTATTATTTTTAAATTTTGTGGGTCCTTTATTTCATCTTTAGTGGTTATCCAAGGACCACATGGCGCAAAGGTATCAATACTTTTTCCTCTTGTAAATTGTTTATCTTGAAATTGGATATCTCGAGCTGATACATCATGAAATATCATATAACCAAAGATTGAATTTATTGCTTCATCTTCTGAAACCTTTTTTGTTGTTTTACCAATTATTACTGCTATTTCTGCTTCATAGTCTAGCCGTTGAACATTTCCAGGACATAAAATGTCATTATATGGATTATTTAAGGCTGTTCGCGGTTTTAAAAATATTACAGGTTCATAAGAGGGGGTGAGACCAGCATCTTTGGCATGATCATAATAATTAAAAGCTAAGCAGATTATTTTACTTGGATTTGAAAGAGGAGTAAGTAACTCTATATCATCAAGATTCTTATTAAAAATTAATTTTGTATTATTTTTTATAACTTCATCTAACCAATTATTAAATAAAAATTCCTTTATGTTAAGAGGTAGAGGTATGCCAGTTTGTTCTTGAATTTCATTCTTTGTTATTATTTTATTGAAGTCATTAGAAACTATACCATAAGTTTCACCATATTCTTTTGTTCTTACTCTTGCTATTTTCATTCTTCCACCTATTTATGAGTAAATATAGCTGATTTGTTATCTTCTATTCTACAAAATCCAAGTCTTATAAATTGAATCATTGTATTAGCAGGTAAAGTAGTAACAAAAGATTCTGCAAATCCGTTTAATATCTCTAGACTACTGGAATTAAATTTATCTCCAATAAATAATTTGTTTGGTTTTAAGATCTGATAATTTATTGAATCTTCCTCTGATACCCATTGGATTTTTTGAATATTTTCTTTTATTATGTCATTAGTGTATTCTGCAATTCCTTCCTTTTTATCTTTGTCAATCCAAGATATTTTAATATTGTATAAGTCGATTAACCTAATTTCCATACCAATATTTAATTTTTGACCATCGAGGTTGGAAATGAATACTATATTCTTTACGTTAATTTTTCTATATCCCATTTCTAAAGACGGATGATTTTTAAAAATTGCTTCTTTTGGTTCTGCATTTTTAATAGTTATTTTAAAAGGAACATTAACAAACAATAATCTTTTTGATTGAGAATCTATAATCTTTCGATTAAAAGATTCCAATATTTCTATAGATGGTTTAGTTTCTGAAAGAGTAATACCAAGAGATAATACAAAGCGTCTTATTGCTTCTGGTGTAAAACCCCTTCTTTTTAAGCCCATCAAAGTAGGAAGTCTCGGATCGGACCATCCTTCAACTATTTTTTCTTCTACAAGAGGTTTTAACTTTCGCTTTGAAACAGGTAATCCTTCAAATTCTAACCTTGAAAATTCTATCACTTCAGGAACTCTTAGATCCAAAATATTTAAAATCTGACGATACAATTCATTTCGTAATTCATATTCTTTTGTTCTGAATGCATGAGTAACTCCATCTATGCTATCCTCAATTGGTGCAGCAAAGTCGTATGTAGGCCAAAGAATTACCTTTTCGCCTATCTTTGGATGGCTAGATTCAATTATTCTAAAGAGTGTTGGATCTCTCATTGCTGTATTATTACTATTCATATTTCCTTTGAATCTGATTATAGCTTCATTGTGATGGTAATGTCCATTAAAAATTTTATCTGAATTTTCTAAAATGTTTTCAGAGTCTTTTCTGCATTGACAGGAAAGTCCTTTTGATCTTAGATCATGAATGGTAGTTTGGTCACAAGTGCAAATATATGCTCCATTCTTATCAATTAATTTTTTACCATAACTATGTAACAAATAAATATCATCTGAAGTATTTTTGATCAAGTCAGGAATTATATTTAACCATGATATTCCTTCCATAATTGCTTCGTAAAATTCTATTTTCTCGTTTAAAGGATTTGTATCATCAAATCTTAATATTAGTTTTCCAGAATACATTTTTGCATATTCTTCATCAATTACAGCTGCCTTTGCATGACCTATATGAGGATATCCATTCGGTTCAGGCGGAAATCTCGTTATTACTTTTCCTAATTCTGCATTAATTAGTGGAGGTAATTGCGATTCACTTTTTTCAATTGCCTTTTTTGGTTCTAAACTTTGAGGAAATTTAATAATTAATAAGTTTCTCTGTTCTTGAATGGATAATGAATTGATATGTTCAAGTATTTCTTTAACCTTAGGCATAATAATCTTGATTTGCGTTTTTATCTCTGGTTTAGAACCTAATACTTTAGAAATAACTGAATCAAGCCTGGCCTTCCCATTATAATCTAATGCATTTCTTAATATAACGACCTCTGCTAATTTTATTATTTCTTCATCAATATCCAATATTATTTACTCCTTTCAACTATGAATTGCGATATTTCTTTAAGCATATTTTTTGGCTCAGAATCTTCGTAATGATTTATTGCCTCCATAGCTTTGTTTATGTAATCCATTGCATTTTTTCTTACAATATCTTCAATTTGGAGAGATGATATTATATCTATAGCTTTTTTTAAACTCATGTTTTCACATTCATCTTTACCAAAAACTTTCAAAATCTGAGATCTTTCCATTTCTGAAGCTTTATTGATTGATAATAAAATAGGATATGTTTTTTTTCCTTCTCTGATATCATTTCCAACTGCTTTCCCCGTTTCTTTAGTGTTCCCAGAGATTCCAATTAAATCGTCAATTAATTGAAACGCAATACCTGAATTCTTTCCAAAATCAGCCATATTATTTACGTCATTTTCGGTAAAATTTTTAGAAGATAGAGCTCCTAAAGAACAAGAAACTTCAAATAAAGCAGCCGTTTTTTTTGCAATCATCTGGATGTATTCATTTTCAGTCGGAAAATTATATTCCTGCGAGAATTGAAGATCTTTAGATTGACCTTCACATATATCTATACATGCTGCTGAAAGTTTTCTTATCATGCTTAACAAAGAACTTTCTGGAATGGAATTATTGTTATTGGTAGATAAAATTTGAAAAGCTTTTGAGAAAAGAATATCTCCTGATAAAATTGCAAGAGGTAACCCAAAATTTTTATGTACAGTAGGCTTTCCATGCCTAATATCATCATTATCCATTATATCATCATGAACTAGAGAAAAATTATGAATCAACTCTACTGCTGAGGCAGCCGGTAATGCATCTTCTTGGCTACCGCCAAACATTTCACAAGATTTTATAACCATTATTGGTCTGAGACGTTTTCCACCACTTCTGATATAATGAGCAGAAGCTTCATACAATTCTGCCGGTTCTCCTGAAAGAAAAGAAAGAAAATAGTTATTAATTTTATGAATGGAATTCTCAATTTCTATTTTGGTGGTTTTCCTCATTTTCTAATAACCATGTCTGCTAATTCGCCAGTTAATATAAGTCTTGATTTAGATAAATCTGAAATATTTGAGGAGCCTGTTAGAAACATTGTCCCTTTTAATTCAGTAATTATTTGTTCAGAAAATTTAAAAAGACTTTCTTTAGATTCTGAAGCAACTTTAAGAAATGGATATGCCATTGCGCACATATTTGCTCCTAATGATATACATTTTGCTATTTCAAGCCCATTTCGAATTCCTCCAGATGCAATTAATGGTATTTCAACAGAATTACGAACTTCTATTAAACTTAAAGCAGTGGGGATTCCCCAATCCCAAAATAACTCGCCAAGATGTTCTTTAACATCGTTTTTTACTTTGTTAGCTCTAATTTTTTCTATTCCAGCCCAGCTTGTCCCTCCCAAACCTGCTATGTTAATACAATTGACCTTTGCTTTTTCAAGAATTAAAGCAACTTCTCGTGAAATACCTGCCCCGACTTCTTTAACTATTATTGGAATGCTTATACTTTCTGTAATTTTTGATATTTTTTCTAAAACACCTCTATATTTTGGTTCTCCTTCTGGCTGTATCAGTTCTTGTAATGGATTAAGATGAATGACCAAAGCATTAGCATCTATCATTGAAATAATTTTTTCAATCATCTTTATATCTAATCCTTCAGCAAGCTGTGCTCCTCCAATATTGGCTATCAAAAAAGCTGAAGGTGCATTCTTTCTAGCAATAGAATAAGTTTCTGCCAGGGAATCGCTTTTTAATCCTGCTCGTTGACTTCCTAATCCCATCCCGAAACCAAATGTTTCAGCTAATGCCCCTAATCGAGCATTAATTTTTAAAGCCTCTGGTGTTCCCCCGGTCATAGAATCTATTATAATAGGTGCCCCAAACTTGTAGTCTAAAAATTCAGTAGCCGTTTGAATTTCATCAAAATCTATCTCCGGTAATGCATTATGAATAAATTTAACATATTCTAAATAATTTGAAATAAATCTAGATTGAACATTATTTGAAAGAGGAATATCTATACCATCTTTCTTTCTACTCATTATCAAGTCAATTTCTGGATTTTTTGACTCAGACATTTGATATATCTTTATATTTTTCCCTTAAAAATTGTACCCTTAAATCGTTTATCTTTTATAGCTTTTTCAATTTGAATAGGATCTAAACCATTTAAAAAAATTACATCCTTACCAGTTCTAGCTATTTTGGTAGCCTCCTCAACTTTTCTTTTGATTCCACCCGTTACATCTTTGATAGTTAAGTCTCTTCCAAAGTTAATATTTCTTTGTTCCTTTTTTTCATATTCAAAATTGATTTCTTTTATAATTTTTTTATCTGTTATATTGTTATAAAGACCATCTACATTAAGAGCAAAAATGATTTTAGAGGGTTGTAAAATTTTTGATAACATTGTTATTAATACATCACCAGACAAGATTGAATATTTGTTATCTTTTATATGAACAATATCGCCATATGTAACAGGAATAATATTATGTTCTGTCATTGTTTTTAATTCCTTTATTTTGTTACTGTATGGCTTCCCATTATTTAAAAATGAAGAAGGCAATATTCCATATGGATTTAATCTTTCTTTTTCTAATGAATCTACTATTATTTTATTAAGAGTTAACATCGAAGAATGAACTATTGAAATTCCATGGGGATCATAGTTTGCTGGCTTTGTATGCATATCAAATTTAACTGACCAATAATGACCATATGAACCTCCTCCATGAACTATTATTAATGGAGATATTACTCTTTTTAGAATGTTAGAAATATCTTCTATTGCTTTATAGTTTGCAGACAATGGTTTATCTTTAAAGGTAATTACTGATCCTCCAAGTTTAATTATGACTAAATTATTCTTCAATTATATTTTGAATAACAAACACCAAAATTAAATTTTAACTTTTACTCCCTGATTTTCTATAATAATGTCAAAACATTCATATCCACTTTGTTTCATATTGGATAGGAAGTAATTTTTATTTTCTTGATGAATTATTGACAATATGCATCCTCCTCCTCCTGCTCCTGTTAATTTTGAACCAATTGCTCCATAGTTTAAACTGGTCTCAATTATCTTATTGATTTCTTTATTAGATACTCCAATTTGTTCTAAGAGAATTTGATTTTCATTCATTAACTTTCCAAGCTTTAAGGTATTTCCTTCTTTTAATGCTTCTATTGCATTATTACAAATATTTGTAACCTTATTTGATAACTTAATAAAAGTTGCAAAATTATTTTGTCGAAATCTTTCAACTATGGAGACCAATTCACCCGTTGAATGTTTTAATCCTGTATTTATAATAATAAAATTAAGTTTTTTGCTATATCCTAGTTGCCTCACGTTTGAATTTTTTTGGTAATACATTAAACCACCATAGGTAGATATGACACAATCTGCACCCGAGGAATTTCTATGAATAATCTTTTCCGTTTCAATTGCTAGCTCTAGGATTTCATTTTTTTTACTATATCTATTAATAAGTCCATAAATAGCTGCTACGGCAGCAACACTTAACGCCGCAGATGATCCTAATCCTACTCCATAAGGAATCTCTGATTCAATTTTAATCTCTATTCCATTAGTTTTTTCAAAATCTTGCAATATTTTTTTTAAAATATAGATTATTGGATAAAAAAAATCATTATAATTATCCTGATTTGTGTTTTTTAATATCGATAAAGGATATGTCTTTTTTCCAAAATCATTTGTTTCTATTCTAATTGTATTTTTATTTTCTAATACTATTCTACTGTCTATTTTTATTCTTTTGTTTATTGATGCTAATATGGCAGGTTGATTATATATAACAAAATGTTCTCCAAACAAAATAATCTTAGCTGGTGCAGACGCTATTGTCATTTTGATCTTTAAACAAAAGCTATTGCAGCATACGAAACTACTGTATTCTTATTATCTAAAATAATATCGCCACTAGTGGCATATTTTAATAAGACTCCTGTTTTAGATCCCAGTAAATGGACAGCTCTCATTAAAGATGCAACTGCTCCATATCCACAAATGGAGATATTTAGATCCCTTATCGTCTGATAAAATAATTCTATATCTAGCTTTTCAATACTTTTTATCAATCTGAAGTCTTTTTCATAAGCATTTAAATTTAATTCATAATGAGTTAAATCAGAAGATGCAATAATTATTGCATTTTTTCTCGAAATAGATTTTGCTAGTGAATTACCTAGTATTAGAGATGTTTCAATATCTTGATCTTTCAATAATATTGGAACTATGGTGAAAGAATTTAACCTTGAATATTGGAGGAATGGAATTTGAATCTCTAAAGAATGCTCGAATTGATGAACTAGTTTATCTTCTATTATTATATTATTATGTGTCTTTAACTCATTTGGAATTTCCTTATTGATTAAAACATCTCCCAAAGGTGTTTGCCAATAGCCTTCACTCATTATTGAAATTCTTTTTCCAATACCCTTATGATCAGGGCCAATTAAAATAAATGTATCTATATTTTGGCCATTAATTTCAAAATATGCATTTGCTGATATGGCTCCAGAAAAGATGTAAGCGCCATGAGGGACAATTAGTCCATAAATTTTATGTTTATTGTTATCATTTTTATTGATTTTTGGAATTTGTTGAGGTCCAAATTTACTTTCAATAAAACAAAAATCAAGTATTTTATTCAAGTCAGACTTATCTTTTGGATAAAAGGAACCTGAATAAAAGGGAGATCTCTGTATTAGACCTCTCAAACTATTTCTTCAACAAGTTTTGTTTCGAAATCATCTATCGTGGATTTCATTTCTTTATCTGATTTTATTTTTCCTTGTTTTTTCATTACTTCTCTTGCTAATAACCAATAAACTGTAGCTAATGCTTTTCTTCCTCTGTTATTTGCAGGAATGACTAAATCGACTTTAGATATAACGTTATCACTATTTGATATAGCAATCACAGGAACTCCTGCTCTTGTTGACTCAATTACTGCTTGCTGATCTGCTTGAGGATCAGTTACTATGACGATGTCTGGTTCCATATATTTTGGTAAAGAAGGATTAGTAAATGTTCCAGGCATAAATCTACCTAAAATGGGGGTTGCACCTGTCGCTTCACAGAATTTTTCTACTGGTTTTTTACCATACTCTCGGGCAGAAGTAACTGCTACTTTGGAAATATTTGTTCTCCCAATGAATTTGGCTGCAACATCTATTCGATATAATGTTTTACTAATGTCTAATATGTAAAGTCCTTCAGGATTTGCTCTAACTATATAACGAGCCATAGATTTAGTTTTAACCGGAGTTCCTACTCTTATGCCTGTGGATAAAATCATTTTTTCTAAATTTTCGGCATCAGAACTTTCACTATCATTCTCATCATTATCTTTTTCTTCTAAAATATTTCCAATTTCATTTGAAGAATTATTAATTTGACTTTCTGATTCTGTTATGTCATTTTTTTCATTGGTTTCAGCATTCGATTCATAATTGGCATTCAAATCATTATTGGTTATTTCTGTATTATCACTCATATTATGATGTGAAAACATCAGACATCCCTTTTATTAAACCATACTCATCTAGTCTAATTAACTGATTCAATTTAGCTATCCTTTCTCCTCCAATAACACCTGATTTTAACATTTTAGAATTGGTAGCTATTGATATTTCTGCAATATGGGAATCAATTGATTCACCAGAACGATGAGAAGTAATTATTTTGATATCGTTTTTATTGCATTCATTAGCAAATTCCAATGCATCATACAGTGATCCTGCTTGATTAACTTTTAATATTGCTCCTGAACATGATTTATATTTTAAAGATTCTTTAACTCGATTCTTATTTGTTACAAGCATATCATCACCAGTTACTAAACAATCTGGATTTGTTTTAGTGATGACTGACATTCCCTCAAAATCTTCTTCGTGAACAGGATCTTCTGCATATATTAAATTATATCTATCAATAAGATTATTAACAAAATCAATTTGATCCTCTGGTGAACGTGTCAATCCTTGTCTTGAATAGTCATAATTTTGGTTTTTATCATTCCATATTGAAGAACTTGCAAAATCTATTCCTATTGATACTTGTTTTCTCAACTTATAACCAGATTCCAAAATTGCTTTTTCTACCACTTCTATAGCTTGATCGTTATTAATATTTGGAGCCCATGCTCCTTCGTCACCACGTCCATAGGTAAATTTTTTATCTTTTTTTTCTAATATTTTTTTTAATTCTTTATGTACAGTAAAATTTACTTCTAACGCTTCGATTATATTAACTGCACCATTTGGACAAATAAGGTATTCTTGAATATCTGGAGTTCCAGGACCCGCATGGGAGCCTCCTCCCAAAATATTACCTAAAGGATAGGGGAAAGCAATTGGGCCATTTGGTTTCAATAACTTAAAGATTGGAACTTCTAAAGCTTTGGAAGCTGATTCAATTGAAGCTAAACTTATTGCATAAGCAACTGAACCACCTATAATACTATAGTTTTCACTATTATCAATATTTTTTAAAATATCATATACCGATTTGGGATCGTCTGATTCTATTCCAATAAACTTAGACAAATTTCTATTAAATTCATCTAATGATTTTTCTGGAGTATTATCTTTAAAACTTTGAGCTTCACCCTTTCCAACACTAGCTCCTGATGGTGCAGAGGCTCGACCGAGGAACTTATCGTCCGAAATAACATCTATTTCTATAGTTTTACTTCCTCTACTATTAAAAATTATTCTACCATTAATATCTGTAATAATTGGCATTATATCACAAACTTAACTTTCAGATTGCATTTCTGTCATTCTTCTTCTTAGGACTTCATAATAGGGAATTACTTGATAAATTGTTTCTATACTAGAAATAAACATTCTTCGACAACAATATCGTTTTATTCCAAGTGAATCTAAAACGTTAGCATCCTCTTCCCCCGATTTGACTCTTTCTTTATATTCAAAATATTTGTCTGCAATCAAACCACCACATGTAAAACATCTAACCGGAATTAACACATTATTAAGAAACAAATAATTATATAAAAACCATTATAATTATTATATTTGAATTTATTAATTATTCTTAAATCCACGCAATATTCAAATTAGAGTCTTTGACGTTTTGTTTTTGAGCGGGGGTCGCCCAGCCTGGTCAAAGGCGTAAGACTGAGGCTCTTATCCCTCAGGGGTTCGTGGGTTCAAATCCCATCTCCCGCATCCAGTTTCAAACATTAACCAAACTTTTTCATAATGTGATAATAAGGTGAAGCTTTATGTTTATCTAAACATTTCCTGCAAAATGATTTATCTCCATAACGCTGATGACAAATGCATTGACAAGTAATCCTATTATACGATGACACAGCAATAGATAAGTAAGTTCGAATTATAATCCTTTTCAATCAACCATACTATTAAATAAAGATACAACTTCTACCATCACTCTTTTATTTATGCGATTAGTAAATTAAATATTGGTTAAACATCGGGAAGATATTGAAAAACAACAGAGACTTTATGAAATATTAAAAGAACAACATGAAGCAGAAAAACATGAAATAGTACATTATAGTTCTATTCTCAAAGATATTGAAAACAGCTTAATTAGAAATTATATTACTACTTTGCTTAATGACGGTATTAAACATATACAATATATCACTCAAGCAATGACTAAAATAGAAGGAGCATCAGGAAGTCTTCATTTAACAAGAGAAGGTCTGAATAAATCAATTAAGGAAGAAGAAGAGTCCAAGAATTTAGTACAAGAATGTATAAATCTAACAGAAGATCCAGATATAAAGGAATTACTTAAGAGTATTGTTGTAGATGAGGATCATCATATAAAAATATTACAACATATTAGCCAGATCGTCGAAACATATTCTAAAAAAATTAAGCAATAATAATTTAACACCTTAGAATATTAATTAATTAAATGAGTTTAGCCAAGTTGTCATTTTCAATTCAATTAATTAATAAATATCTTCTTTCATCTACTAATTGTAAAAAGTTTTTATTAAAGGATGGGATAACTTCATCTTATTTTGAAATTGAAAGTAATCCAGGCTTTTTTACCAAATCAAGGTTAGATGTTATTTCTTTAAAAAATAGCTGTCCACAAATTGGGAAATCATTGAGCATTCTAAAGAATTTTGATCATTATCAATATGTTATTTGTACACTTATTCCTAATATTGCTGATACCGATCCTTTTAAAAAAGTATTACAAAAAATACGGTTTATGATAATATTTTCTTTCACCAAATTTTTTCAATTACTTCATAGTAATAATTTTGACCAAATCGAATATTGGAATTTTTTGTCTAAGAAATTCTTAGAAGTAGTAGCAGAAACTGTTAACTATTTTCGTCAAGGAACTAAATTTGATGAGATGTTAAATGACTTTAAATTAGATGATGAATTATTTGTTTATTTAAAGTTGGATAAAGAAAAGATAGATAAAGTATTGGATCAATTTTATTTATAAGTTCTAAATGAAAAGTTACATTTCTATATTCCTTTTTGATAAATAATTTAATATTTCTATACTGTGCCCTTTTGGCTTTACTTTATTATATATTTTGATGATTTTACCATTTTGATCTATTAAGAATGTTGTTCTATTTACAGCAAGATACTCTTTACCCATAAATATTTTCAAACTAGCAACGCCATATTTTCGAGATATTTGTTTATTAATATCTGATGCCAAGAAATACGGTATCTTCATTTGTTCTTTAAATTGTGAATGAGACTTTTCATCATCAGGACTAATGCCAATGATAATTATATCGTTTTGATAATATTTGTTATAATCTCTAGAAAATTCAGATGCTTCCGTATTGCAACCAGGAGTAAAGTCTCGAGGATAAAAATATAATACGACTTGTTTTCCTAAAAAATTTGACAATTTTAAATCTTTATTATTGGAATCTTTAAAAGTAAAATCAGGAGCAAAATCTCCTTCCTTCACTAAAAGTTCTTGTTCCATTTCTTTATTTTTTTTTACGACTATAAAAAACTTTAAAGAAAAATCTTCTTCACTTTTTTTTAACCAAAAAGTAAAAAAGTTAAGAAAATAAAAAACAAGTAACTTAATTGTACAATTATGATATTGCCATAGTGGGCGGCGGACCCGCCGGGTTATCTGCTGCATATGCTTCAGCAAAACTAGGGTCTAAAGTAGTTCTTTTTGAAAAAGAGAAAGCGATTGGACAATTTGTCCGAACAAGCGGAGTTTCTTGGATAAACGAAATGAAAAAATTACAAATTCCTGAGAAACTATATAATCCGATAAAGAATTTTCGTATTATTTCCCCAAAGAACGAAATAATAATTAAAGGAGATGAACATCATTCATGTGTTTTAGATGTTAGATTACTATATCAACATCTTTCATTTTTAGCTGCTAAAGAGGGAGCCGAGATTTGTATTAATTCTAATGTAGTTGATGTATTAATTACGGGAATAAACAAAAAAATTTCTGGGTTAGTAGTTAATACCCCTAAAGGAAAAATTGATGTAAAATCATCTCTTGTTATAGATGCAAGTGGATTTAATAGTTTTATTGGTAGAAAGATTGGTTATGTAAATAAATGGGAAAGGTATGGTGTTGGAGCCGAATACGAATGTTATTGTGATCAATCAGACATTGAAACCTGGACTTTGATGGTAGGAAGTCAATATTCTCCTGCTGGCTATGCATGGTTATTTCCATTGTCACAAAATCGTGTTCGTATAGGCGTTGGAATTGGAAGACCTGAATCTAATATTGATCCACTTCAAATATTAAATAAAATAATTGAAAAAAAATTAAAGCCGGTTGAAGAACTAGGTAAGCTACAACCTATAGAATTTCATTTTGGATATATCCCTAATCAAGGGGCAAGAGACTCCTCTGTTTTTGAAGGTTTAATTTTAGTAGGTGATTCTGCTGGTCAGTCCAATCCGCTTGTACTTGAAGGTATTAGACATGCTATTGAATTTGGAAGATTAGCAGGTCAAGTAGGTTCTGCATCTATTGCTTCAAATTGTTCAAAAAATTCTCTAATGGATTATGAAAAGGAATGGAAAAAAAGACTTTGTTCAAAAATTGAATCTGCTTTAAGAGTACAATCTAGATGGATAGGTTTATCTGATGACCAATGGGATCGTGAAATTGCCATTTTGAAACATATGTCCATGGATGAATTTCTTGATTTTATTACTTCAGAATTTTCTACAAAGAAAATGATAAAATTAGCAATGAATCATCCCAAATTGGTTGCTCGACAACTATTTAATCTTGTTTTAAAAAAATAAAGATTTTTATATCTATGAGAGGGCAGCAAGACTAATTTGGCTAGTGAATTGGCATCTCAATTTACTCCGATTTTGTATGCTTTAGGAATTGGGATTATGGCTGGTGTACCATCATTACTTCTTGCAAGATTGTTGTCTCCTCGTAAAAGGTATAATCCTGTAAAATTTCTTCCAATGGAATGTGGGCAAATGCCGACTGGTGAAGGTCGTTCGCATTTTATGATGCAATATTATGCTTATATCTTGATGTTTGTAGTTTTTGATGTTATGGCAATATTTCTTTATGCTTGGGGAACATCGCTTTTATCTATACCAAAAGAAGCTACTTTACCTATGATGGCCTTTCTTGCAATAATGTTTGCAGCTATGGGATATGCTTTGTATCTTTCTGGGAGAAAAGGAATATGGTAATGGAAATTTTGATAGGATTAAATTATCATTCTTATATATTATACAAACAGGTGGTTGCTTTTAATTGATTAAAGATCTAATTAATCCAACAAATTTTAATGTAATGGTAAGTAAAGTTAGCGATATTTTGGTAGGAGCTTTAGATAAACCATTAGGTTATGCAATTAATTGGGGAAGAATCTGGTCTCTCTGGCCAGTTCATCTTGAAACTGCATGTTGTAGTGTTGAATTTGGAGCTACATCAAGTCCAAGGTATGATTGTGAAAGATTCGGAATTATCGAAGCTTTTGGTTCTTTGAGACAATGTGATTTAATAGTTGTTCAAGGTACTGTAACAAGAAAAATGGCTCCTAGAGTGAGAATGGTATATGATCAGATGGCAGATCCAAAATATGTTATTGCAATGGGTGCATGTTCTATTACAGGTGGCCTTTATATTGATTCTTACAATGTTTTGCCTGGAATCGATGGAGTTTTACCTGTAGATGTTTATGTTCCTGGCTGCCCCCCAAGACCAGAAACCTTAATTCAAGGTTGCATGTTATTACAAGAAAAAATAAAAAGGTCTAAAATTAAATGACAAGTCCTAATAATATTGATGATAAAGATTCACAAATCAAAACATTTGAAAGCGATCTCCCAATAGAAAATTCATTATATAATGAATTATCATCAAAATTCCAAGATAAAGTTCAATTACTTTACGTAAAACCTAAAAGAATAAAAGTTTACGTTGATCCAAAGAATATTGTGGAAGTGGCATCTTTTTTGAAAAACGAATCGGGTCTTGATCATGCTGAATCTGTTTGTGGTACTGATTATCCAAATGAGAATGCAATCGAAGTTATCTATCATTTAAGCTCCTATTCACGTGAAGAACTTGCTCCAATTATATTTGCACTTTCTACCAAAACCGATAGAGATTCCTCTTATTTGCCTTCTTTACTGCCTCTCTTTAAAAGTGTAGAATATCATGAAAGAGAAACTTATGAAATGTTAGGTGTTTACTTTCAAGGTCATCCACGTAATGAACGCTTTCTTCTTCCCGAAGACTGGGCTGACATTCCTCCATTAAGGAAGGATTTTAGAATTAAAGGCAGGTAGATTAGTTTGACAAATAAATTTAGTGATTCCTTTGAAAAGAAATTAGAAGATACTACAAAATTAGGATTAGATGTTGTTAGAGAAGCTGCTGAAGAAAATCTGATGACATTAAGTGTAGGCCCTCAACATCCAGGTTCTGGACACTTTCGATTCATAATTAAAGTTGATGGAGATTATATTGTCTATTGTGATCCCGATCCAGGTTATGTTCATAGAGGAGAAGAAAAAATGTGCGAATATAGAAACTATATTCAAAATATTCCTCATCTTGAACGTCCTGTAATTCATGATTCAACACATATCACTTATTCATATAGTCTTGCTGTAGAGGAACTGCTTGGAATAGAAGTACCAAGACGAGGCCAATTTATTAGAGCTATTGCATCAGAACTTAATCGTCAGGTTTATACATTATATTGGCTTGCAATTTATGGAATATTTTTAGGACATTCCACAATGTTTATGTGGCCAGCTGGAGATCGAGAATTATTTATTGATTTGCTTGCAGCTCTTACAGGAGCAAGGGTCACTCATGCCTTCAATATTCCTGGTGGGGTACGAAATGATATACCTGATGGTTTTAAGGAAAAATGTTTACAATATGTATCGTATTTTGAAAAAAGATTAAAAGAATATGAGGATATTTTTTATAATAATCCTTTGTTTAGGCAAAGAACAGAAAATGTAGGTATATTATCTAAAGAAAATGCAATAAAATTGGGAGTAACCGGCTCAGTCCTAAGAGCATCAGGAATTCCTTATGATGTCAGAAAAGTAGAACCATATGACGTGTATGATGAAATTGATTTTAAAGTTCAGTATATGAAAACGTGTGATTCATTTGCAAGAGCATATGTTCCTTTTTTAGATATGCGTGAATCTTGTAATATTATTCGTCAATTACTTGAAAAAATGCCTGAATCTGGAGAGGTTAGAGTAAAATTACAATCTAACCCCAAAGGCCGTATTGGTGAGGCTTTTAAAAGAGTTGAGTCAGGTCGGGGTGCCTTATCTTATTATATAGTTAGTGATGGCTCTTCCAGACCTTATAGGGTAAAGATATCCGTAGGATCCTTTAGGAACATTTTGGCTTTACCTCATTTACTAGTAGGTTCAAAACTTGGAGATATGCCATCTATATATTGGGCATTAAATTATTGGCCAGTAGAGGCGGATAGATAAAAATGGCTACAGCTCCTAGAGATTTTAGATTTGGTAATTTTATTGGATCTCTTGTTTGGTTAATATTTTGGGTCATTACGATAGTTTCATTAGTAGGTCTACCTTTAATTTTTATTATTTTATTTTATGTTCCTCTTCCTTATTCTAATGGAGAAGTACTTACGCCTTATCTTTTTTTCTCAATGATTGTGGATCCCACACGTACAATTCCAATAATTGATTTTTTAATTCATACAGATATCTTTAGGGCTGCTGTATTTCCTGGCTTTACTTTTGCTGCATTAATAGCAGCGGCAACCATTTTCATTGAAAGAAAATTTCTTGCTAAAATGCAATTACGAACAGGTCCATTATATGCAGGAAAATTTGAAGGGATTTTACAATTGATGGCTGATGGTCTAAAGTTAATTTCAAAGGAGATCATTGCTCCTTCTGGAGCTGACAAACCTATTTTTTGGAGTAGTCCAATTATTTTTGTAGCCACAGCCGCATCTTTGACAGCTCTTATACCTGTAGCTCCAGGATGGGTGGTTGCTGATCTTGACGTTGGTCTTTTAGCCATTTTTGCTATATTAGGATTCTTTCCCTTAATTGCATTACTTTTTTCTTGGTCGAGTAATAGTAAATATCCATTCATAGGCGGTCTGAGAGCGCTACATCAAATGATTGCATTTGAAATACCTTTTATTCTGTCTGCTCTTTCTGTAGTACTTATAGCGGGTTCTTTAAATCTAACAGATATTGTGGAATCGCAATACGCGTTTTGGTTTTTCGCAATTGCCCCGATAAGTGCATTTGTTTTTTACATTTCTTCGTTAGCAGAATTGGAAAGAGTTCCTTTTGATTTGCCAGAAGCAGAAAGTGAAATTGTTGCTGGATGGCTCACGGAGACTTCAGGTATGATTTATGGATTGATACAATTGGGGACTTATCTCAAATTGTATGTTTTAGCCGCTCTGTTCGTTATTCTTTTTATGGGCGGTTGGATGGGACCACAAATATTTCCTCAAGAACTTATACCTAATTATACCGGTGAGAAAATTTATAATGCAACGGTTGTAAATGGAATTTTCTGGTTTACAATAAAGACTTTTGGTATGATAATGTTGATATTACTTCCTAGAGGAATTAATCCAAGAATAAGAATAGATATTCTTTTACATACAGGATGGTACAAATTAATAGTCCTTTCTTTTATCAATATGTTCATCGTCTTGGCACTTATATATGGTGGAGTAATTACTCCAGCAGGAGGTTTACAATAATTAATGTCATCATCAATTATTAAAAAAGC
>OCZS010000103.1_pt1 | contig 26412 bp, 24 predicted proteins | sample 1539071 | NCBI WGS metagenome assembly OCZS01 (sample SAMEA3113584, study PRJEB22503) | soil metagenome
GCGCTGGACCGGAGCCTCCGGCAGACGCCCGGCCGGCGCCGGCCGCCGGGCCGCTCCCGGCGGCCCAGCCGCGAGGGGGCGCCGGGCCGCTTCCCGCCGCCCAGCCGCCGCCGATCGATTCCGCGGTCGGCTCGCGGCCGCAACCGCCGCCAACCACCGGCCCCCCGCCCCCCGGCCCGGAACCGGCCCGGGCCGCCGGCGCCCCGCCGACGGCGCCGCCGCGGGACCCGGCCTCGACCGGGTGGCTCCAGCCTCCGGCTCAGGAGCCGGCTCCGCCGGGGACGGACGAGGGGTACTTCCCGCCGCCGTCGGTGCCGCCGTCGTCGGCCCCGGCCCCGCCGCCGCCGCCACCTCCGGCCCGGCCCCCGACCCTGTCGCCGGCGCGGCCGCTGACCCCCTCGGAGGTGGAGACCCGGAGCTTCGACCGGGGCGCGCCCGGCTACCTGCCCAACCACGTCGACCTGTTCCTGGCCAGGGCGGCCCGCGCCCTGGCCGGCCGCGACGGGGAGACCATGACCCGGTGGGACGTGCTGCGCCAGCGCTTCCCGCTCGGCCCCCGCGGCTACGCCACCAGCGAGGTCGACGCCTTCCTGGTCCGGCTGGCCGCCCAGTTCCCCGACCCGGACCCGGCCGCCCAGGAGGAGATCCTCCGCAGGCTCCAGCAGCCGGCCGACGGCCCCTGACCCGGCTCAGGCCTGGAACACCGGTCGAGCATCCGGGTTCGCCGGATACTCGGCCGCGGTTCTAGAGGTCGACGACCACCACCGGCTCGGAGGTCGGCCGGGCCGCCCCGCCCCGGCGCTCGACGGTCATGGCGACCTGCTCGTCCCCGGTCACCGGCCCGTCCAGCAGCCTGGTGACCCGGCCCCCGCCGGCGACCTCGACCAGCCCGGCCGGGCGCGGCCCGGACCGGCCGACCACCCAGAGCTGGTAGGTCCTGGCCGCCGGGGCCGGCGGCAGCCCGCTGGCCACGAACACGGCCTGGCCGCGACCGCGGGAGACGACCACGGTGGCCTGCCCGGTCCCACCGGGCGTGGCGGCGACCCGGCGGGCGTCGGGGGCGGCCAGCACGGCCGCGACCAGGTCGGCGGTCCGCTCCGACCGGTCCGAGCGGCCCAGCAGGCCGAGGTTGAGCGCGGTCACCGAGAGGACGGCCACCAGCAGCGCCGCGGCCGCGGCGAGCGGCGGCGGGAACCGGCGCCGCCCGGCGTGCCGACCGGCCCGGCGCCGCCGGTGGGCCCGCCCGGCCACCGGCGCCAGCTGGCGGGTGACCAGGGCCTCGGCCCGCACCCGGTCCCAGAGGTCGGGCGGAGGCGGGGCGGCGGCGGCCCCGCCCAGCCGGGCCGCGGTCTCGGTCAGCTCGCGCACCTCCTGGGCGCAGGCCGGGCAGGCGTCCAGATGCCGTTCAAAGGCCAGCCGCTCGGTGTCCGACAGCGCATGGGCGGCATAGGCGCCGGTCAGGGTGTGCAGGTCGGCGCTCATGCGTCCACCCCCAGGTGGTCCCGGAGCCGGATCAGCCCGTCGCGCAGCCGCGTCTTGACCGTCCCCGACGGCACCCCGAGCAGCTCGGCGATCTCCCGGTGGGTGTAGCCGCCGTAGTAGGCCAGCACCACCGCCTCCCGCTGCAGGTCGGTGAGGGCCTCGAGGCCGCGGCGGACGTGCTCGCGCTCCAGGCTGGTCTCGACCTGCTCGACCACCTCGTCATAGGGGCGGCCCTGGTCGCGCCGGCCGGCCAGGTCGTCGCGCCGGGCCGCGCTCTCGGCCGAACGGACCCGGTCGACCGCCCGGCGGTGGGCGCAGGTCATGATCCAGGACCTGGCCGTGCCCCGGGCCGGGTCGAACCGCGACGCCGTCCGCCACAGCTCGACGAACACCTCCTGGGTCACCTCCTCCGACTGCGCCGGGTTGCGGACCACCTTGCTGACCAGCCCGAACACCGCGGGCGCGACCCGCTGGTAGAGCTCGGCGAAGGCCTGCTCGTCGCCGCGGGCCACCAGGGCCAGCAGCCCCTCCAGTGCGTCGTCGCCGGCCGGGCGGGCCGCCGGTGCCCCGGCCGGCCGCCGTGCGGGCTCGCGCCTGGTCCAGGTCAGTGCCACGCTCGCCCCTCGCTCGGTGTCCGTCGGCCCACTGGGCATTCGTCCCGGCGGGGCCGGCGGATTGGCCGGCCCCGCCAGGCTCGGGGCTCAGCCCTTGGGCATGAGCACGTCGTCGATGATGTAGACGGTCGCGTTGGCGGTCTGGACGTTGCCGCAGACGACGCTGGACTGGCCGTTCACCTCGAAGTCCTCACCGGTGCCGGTGATCTCGATGGTGTCGCCCTGGAGCGTCTTGTGGGTGCCGGCGAGCATCGCCGGGGTCAGCTTGCCCTCGACCACGTGGTAGGTGAGCACGGTCGTGAGCAGCCCCTTGGGGTCGGCCATGGCCGCGTCCATGGTCGCCTTGGGCAGGGCCGAGAACGCGTCGTTGGTGGGCGCGAACACGGTGATCCCGTCGGCCGAGTTCAGGGTGTCGACCAGGCCGGCCTCCTTGACGGCCCCGACCAGGGACGACAGCACCGGGTTGTTGGACGCGGCCGTCGCCACCGGGTCCTGGGCCATGCCCATGAAGCTGCCGGCCCCGCTGGCCGGAACGGCCGAGCAGGCCGGGCCGAAGCTCGTGCCCGCGGCGGCCGCGGGCGGCTGGGTGGCCGACGGGGCAGGCGGTGCCGGGTCGCCGCCGTCGCCGCTGCAGCCGGCGGCCAGCAGGGCCAGGCCGGCCAGGGTGCCGACCAGAAGCCGGCGGGGAGAACGCAGACGCATCGCTGCTCCTTTCGAGAGAGGGGACGGGAGCCCCCTCGGGGTCGGCCGGGCGGGTGCCCGGCGCGAACGGTGCGGTCAGGTGACGGTCACCACCACCGAGTGCCAGCCGGTGGCCCCGTCCGGGAACGGCGGGGCCCGGTCCTCCGGCTGGGTCGCGCCGGTGCCGTCGGTGGCCCTGACCTCGAGGGTGTGGCGGCCCGGGGTCGCCTCCCAGGGCCAGACCCACTGGCGCCAGGTGTCGGCGCTGTGCTCGGCGGCCAGCCGGACCGGCCGCCAGGGGCCGCCGTCGGCCCGGACCTCGACCCGGCGGATCCCGCGGTGCTGGGCCCACGCGACCCCGGCCACCGCGACCCGCCCGGCCGCCACCCGGGCCAGCGGCCGGGGCGTGTCGATCCGCGACATCGTCTTGACCGGCGCCTGGCGGGCCCAGCCGCGCCGGACCCAGTAGGGGTCGAAGTCGCCGAAGCCGGTCAGCTCCAGGTCGACCAGCCACTTGGTCGCCGACACGTAGCCGTACAGGCCCGGCACCAGCATCCGCACCGGGAAGCCGTGGGTGAGCGGCAGCGGCTCCCCGTTCATGGCCACGGCCAGCATGGCGTCACGGCCGTCGAGCACAACGGCGGTCGGGGTGCCGATGGTGAACCCGTCGGCCGACCGCGACACCAGCTGGTCGGCCCCGGCCTCCACCCCGGCCTCCCGGAGCAGGTCGGCCAGGGGCACCCCGGTCCAGCGGGCGGTCCCGACGTAGCCGCCGCCCACCTCGTTGGAGACGCACGACAGGGTGATGTCCCGCTCCATCAGCGGCCGGGCCAGCAGCTGCCGGAAGTCCAGCTCCAGCTCCCGCCGCACCCGCCCATGCACCCGCAGCCGCCAGTCCCCGGCGGCGATCCTCGGGACCACCAGGGCCGTGTCGACCCGGTAGAAGTCCCGGTTGGGCGTGTAGAAGCTGCTCAGCCCCGGGAGCTCGATCGCCGCCCCCTCGGCCAGCGGCCGGGCCGCGCTCGCCGGAGCGGGAATGGCCACCGCCGCCCGCGACGCGGTCACGTCCGACCGCCGCCCCAGCACCCGGCCCCCGGTCCCCGCCGCCACCGCCTCGCCCACGACCAGCGCCCCGGTGAGCAGGAACCGCCGCCGATCCACCCCGGCCCCAGAAGTTCTGGAGGGGGCTGTGGACAACCCAGGGCTGGCCGTTTCCGGGTCGGCTACGCTCCCCCACCGGGGGCCCGAGCGCGGAGCCGCGTCGCTGAAGGGCGCCCCCGCAGCTCGGACCAGTGCCAGCAGCGCGGCCGACCCGGCCACCGCCCCGGCCAGGGACGGGAGGGCGTCGAGGTGACCGGCGCCCGGGCGGGTGAGGGCGGCGGCCGCGCCGGCGGCGCCGAGCAGGGCCACCCCGGCCAGGCCGAGGCGGGGGCGGCGGACTGCCAGGAGCCCGACGGTGACCGCGAACCCGGCCAGGACGACGGCGATCCCGGCCAGCAGGGCCAGCTTGTCGCGCTCGCCGAAGCTGCGGATGGCCAACTCCTTGAGCCACCCGGGGGTGGCGTCGATGGCCGCCCCGCCCACCGCGACCAGCGGCGACGACCGGCCGCCGACCAGCCCGGCCAGCAGCTCGGCCGCACCAAGGGCGGCCCCGCAGGCCAGCAGCCCGGCCAGCGCTCCCCGGCGGGCGCCCCGGCCACGGCGGCCACGGGATCCGGGTCGCGGGCCGGGGGCTGCCGGGATCGTCTCGGTGCGCATGTCCCTGGTTCGGAGCCGTCCGGCCCCGGGATTGGTCCCGCGCCGCCCGGGCGGGGGATTGGTCTGGACCCGGCGTGGTTGGGGTAGGGTCTGGGCATGCCACGACCAGCGACCTTCGGGATCTGGACCGAGCTGCGACCAGGCAACGGGCGCCAGCCCGACCCGGGCTTCTACGCCGAGCGCCTGGAGGAGGCGGTCCTGGCCGAGCAGCTCGGGCTGGCCGCCGTGTGGGGGAGCGAGCACCACGCGGTCGAGGACGGCCACCTCTCCCAGCAGCTCCCGTTCCTGGCCGCCGTGGCCGCCCGGACCTCGCGGGTCCGGCTGGGCACGGGCGTGCTGCTGCTCCCGCTGTACCGGCCCCGGGAGGTCGCCGAGCAGGCCGGGGTGGTCGACCTGCTGGCCGGGGGCCGGCTGACCCTCGGCTTGGGCGGCGGCTGGGTGGAGCGCGAGTTCGACGCCTTCGGGGTCGACCGCTCCCGCCGTGGCCGCCTGCTGGAGGAGAAGCTGGGCGTGCTGCGCCGCGCCCTGGCCGAGGGCGTCATCGGCGACGGCCCGGACGGCACCGACCTGCCGGTCGGCCCGCGCTCGCCCCAGGAGGGCGGCCCGCCCCTCTACCTCGGCGGCACGGCCCCCAGGGCGCTGGACCGGGTGGCCAGGCTGGCCGACGGCTGGTTCGCCCTGGCCCACTACCGCTGGCAGAAGACGGCCGAGGCCTGGCCGGTGCTGGCCGAGGCCCTGGAGCGGGCCGGCCGGCCGGTCGACGGCTTCCCGGTCGTGGTCGGCGTCCACCTGCGGGTCAGCGACGACCCCGAGCGCACCTGGGCCACCGAGCTGGCCCCGGCCGTCGCCTACCAGCTCGACCGCTACGGCGACTGGGCCACCGACCGGGACCAGCCCCGCCCCGACCCGATCGACCCCGGCCGCCTCAAGCGCTCGGCCGTGCTCTGCGACACCGCCGAGGGGATCGTGGCCTCCCTGGCCGGGTTCCAGGAGCAGCTCCCCTTCACCCACGTGAGCCTGTGGAGCCGCCCCCCGGGCACCAGCCACGAGGCCGCCTGCCAGAACCTGGAGCGGGTGGCCAGGGAGGTCGCGCCCGCCTTCGCCGGCCCCGAGCCCCCCTGGCGGGCTCCGGCGGCCCCGCCACCGGCCGGCTGAGGCCGGCTCCGTCGACTGAGGAGGAACCGTGCGGCTGGTCTCGTTCGAGGGAGGGTTCGGGCGTGTCGAGGGCGACACGGTCGTGCCCATGGGCCCGTCGCTGGTCGACTGGCTGGCCTTCGGCACCCAGGGCGTGGCCACCGCCCCCCCGCGCCCCCTGGCCGAGGTGAAGCTGCTGGCCCCGGTGCCCCGGCCGGGCAAGATCGTCTGCGTCGGCCTCAACTACCGCGACCACGCCCGCGAGACCGGCCAGGAGATCCCCACCGAGCCGGTCCTGTTCTCCAAGTTCGCCAACTCGGTGGTCGGCCCCGGGGCCGACGTGCTGGTCCCGCCCGAGGCCGAGAAGGTCGACTACGAGGCCGAGCTGGCCGTGGTCGTCGGCCGCAAGGCCAGCTCGGTGCCGGTCGCCGACGCCCTCGTCCACGTCGCCGGGTACGCCTGCGCCAACGACGTCTCCTCGCGCTCGCTCCAGTTCCGCTCCGGCCAGTGGCTGCTGGGCAAGGCGATCGACACCTTCCTGCCCCTCGGCCCCTTCCTGGTCACGGCCGACGAGGTGCCCGACCCGCAGGCCCTCGGCATCCGCTGTGTGGTCAACGACGAGGTGCTGCAGTCGTCCGACACCGGCCAGATGGTGTTCGGGGTGGCCGAGCTGGTCAGCTTCATCAGCCGGACCATCACCCTCGAGCCGGGCGACCTGGTGGTCACGGGCACGCCGTCGGGGGTCGGCATGGCCGCCGACCCGCCCCGGTACCTGCGCCCGGGCGACCGGATGCGGGTCGAGATCGACGGCCTCGGCGAGCTCGACAACACCGTTCGTGCAAGGCCCTGAGCAGCGAAGATGATAATCATGTGGCATTGTCGGGGGGTTCCCCTACACTCGCCGCATGTCCGCAATCCAAGCAACTGACCTGGTCCGCCAGTTCGGCGAGGTCGAGGCTGTCCGCGGCGTCAGCCTCGAGGTCGCCGAGGGCGAGATCTACGGCTTCCTCGGCCCCAACGGGGCGGGCAAGTCGACCATCGTCCGCATCCTGACCACCCTGCTCCAGCCGACCAGCGGGTCGGGCTCGGTGCTGGGCCACGACGTGGTCAAGGAGCCGACCACGGTGCGGCGGCTCATCGGGGTCGCCCTCCAGGAGGCCGGCCTCGACCCCAAGCAGACCGGCCGCGAGCTCCTGGCCCTCCAGGGCAAGCTGTACGGCCTGAAGGGCTCGGTCCTGACCGGCCAGGTCACCGAGGTGACCGAGCTGGTCGGCCTGACCGACGCCATCGACCGGCGCATCCAGACCTACTCCGGGGGCATGAAGCGCCGCCTCGACCTGGCCTCGGCGCTGCTGCACCGCCCGCGGGTGCTGTTCCTGGACGAGCCGACCACCGGCCTCGACCCGCTGTCGCGGGCCCTGATCTGGGACCGCATCCGCGAGCTCCGCGAGCGGTTCGGGGCCACCATCTTCCTCACCACCCAGTACCTGGAGGAGGCCGACGAGCTGGCCGACCGGGTGGCGATCATCGACCACGGGCGGATCGTCCGCCAGGGCACCCCGGCCGCGCTCAAGGCCGAGGTCGGGGCGGACGTGATCGACGTGGCCGTCGAGGAGCGCGAGGTCGGCGCGGCCCGGGCCGCCATCACCGAGCTCCAGGCCAGCGGCGAGCTGCCAGCTGGCGAGCTGCGTGGCACCCAGGCCGGCTACACCCTGTTCGTGCCCGACGGGCCGGAGAACCTGGCCGTGCTCATCCGCGGTCTCGACAAGGCCGGGGTCCGCTTCGGGGCGGTCAGCGTGTCCCGGCCGACCCTCGACGACGTGTTCCTGGCCGCCACCGGCGGGCGCATGGCCACCGCCGACCAGGACGGCCAGGGCGAGGACGGCCAGGATCGCGAGCCCGAGCCCGCCGGCACCGGAAGGAGGTCGTCATGAGCGCCGCCGCACCCGACGCCGGCCGCGCGCCCGGGCGCAGCCGCTCCGACGAGCCGCAGACCCTGGCCGCCCCGGCCGGGCTGGTCTCGGACATCCTGGCCATCACCGGCCGGGCGATCCGCGGGATCCTGCGCGAGCCCGAGCTGTTCATCTTCGCGCTGATCATCCCCGTGTTCTTCTTCGTGGTGCAGATCGGCGCCCTCGGCGACGTGGCCGAGCAGCAGCTCGGCATCGGCAACTACGCCACCTTCCAGCTGCCGATCTCGATCCTGTTCGCGGCCGCCAGCACCTCGGGCGGCAACGCCCTGGTCCTGGACATCGCCGGCGGCTACTGGGACAAGCTGTCGCTGACCCCGGCCCACCGCTCCTCGCTGGTGATCGGCAACCTGTTCGGCGAGATGTTCGCCGTGCTCGGCTACAGCCTGGCCCTGCTGGCGTTCGGGTTCGCGATCGGGGTCCGGTTCGAGAGCAACCCGGTCGTCGGATCGGTCGGCCTGCTCGCCCTGACGCTGCTGTTCGGCATCGGGTTCGCCTCGGTCAGCATCGCCGTGGCCCTGGCCACCGGGTCGGTCCGGGCCACCCAGTCGACCTTCATCATCTTCTTCCCGCTGCTGTTCCTGACGCCCAGCGCCCTGCCGCGGGAGCTGATGACCGGCTGGTTCGAGACCGCGGTGAGCCTCAACCCCATGACCTACGTGGTCGAGGCGGCCCGCAGCTTCCTCGGCGTCTACGACGCCGGGGTGGTCTTCAAGGGCTTCCTGGCCGCCGCCCTGTTCAGCGCCCTGACCTTCGCCCTTACCGCCCTGGCCTTCCGCCGCCGCGTCCGCATGGGCTGAGCGGGCCCCGGGGCCGGGCTGGACGGGCGCGGTAGGCTTCCGCCTTCGGGACCAGAAGGGCGGCGAGGCGGCAGATGGAGCGGCGAGCGCTCGGACCGGACGGCTTCGAGGTGCCGGTGGTCGGCATGGGCACCTCGCGCACCTTCGACGTCCGCGGCCGCGCGGCCGAGGCGACCAGCCGCCGGATCGTCGAGGAGGCGCTCGACACCGGGGCCAACCTGTTCGACTCCTCGCCCATGTACGGCGAGGCCGAGCGGGTCCTCGGCCTGGCCCTGGACGGGCGGCGCGCCGAGGCGATCGTGGCCACCAAGGTCTGGACGGCCGACGACGACCTGGCCGAGCGGCAGATCGAGGCCTCCCTCCACCACGCCCACGGCCGGGTCGAGCTGTACCAGGTCCACAACCTGGTCGCGTGGCCGGCCCGCCTGGACCGCCTCGAGCAGCTCCGCGACGAGGGCCTGATCGACGTCATCGGGGCCACCCACTACGACGCGGCCGCCTTCGACGAGCTGATGACGGTGATGCGCAGCGGCCGCATCGGCTTCGTCCAGGTCCCCTACAACCCGCTCGAGCGCGACGTCGAGCGAGCCGTGCTCCCGCTGGCCGAGGAGCTCGGCCTGGGCGTGATGCTGATGCGCCCCTTCGGCCGCGGCTCGGTCCTCCGCCGCTGGCCCTCCCCGACCGAGCTGGCCCCCCTGGAGCCCTTCGGCGTCACCACCTGGGCCCAGGCCCTCCTCAAGTGGGGCCTCTCCGACCCCCGCTGCACCCTCTCCATCCCCGCCACCTCCCGCCCCGGCCGCATGACCGAGAACGCCGCCGCCGGCAACCCCCCCTGGTTCGGCCCCGACGAGCGCGACCTCGTCACCCGCCTGGCCACCCGTTCCTAACCCCCCGAGGGATCGCGGGCCGGACCGGTGGGGCTGTGAAAACGGGCATGACCGGGGCTCTGGAAGCCGCTACCCTGGGTGGTTCGGGCTCGCCTCCTTGGCGGCGAGCCGTCTGTCCTCAGCCCCCGTTCCGAGGAGGACCGCTGGCGGGTTACGCGGCCGCTCTTGCCGCACTCTCCGACGCCGAGCTGCGCCGTCTGCTCGAGCGCCGGCCTGACCTCCTGGTCCCGCCGGCTCCGGCGTCGTTCCCGGAGCTGGCCGGGCGGGCGGGCACGCCGGCGTCGCTGGCCGCCGCCCTGCGCACCCTCGACCTGGGCACCCTGCGGCTGGCCGAGCTGCTGGCGGTGCTGGGCCTGCCCTCGACCGTGCCCGCCCTGGCCTCCGCGGCGGGCCCGGAGCTGAGCCGGGGGCGCCTGGAGGCCGGCCTGGCCACCCTGGCCGGCCTGGGCATCGCCCTGCCAGGCCCGGACGGGACCATCTCCGGGCCGCCCGGCCTGGGGGCGCCGTTCGGCCGCCCTGGCGGCCTCGGCCCGCCCGTGGCCGAGCTGGCCAAGGTCGGGGTGAGCGCCGAGCGGCTCGAGCGCATCCTGGGCAACCTCGGCGCGCCCCGCCCCGCCGGGACCGGCAAGGCGGCCCTCGTCCGGGCGGTCAGCGCGGCCCTGGCCGACCCTGCGGTGGTGGCCCGGGCGGCGGCCGAAGCGGACCAGGACGCCCGCCGGCTGCTGGACGAGGCCCTGGCCGCGACCGGCCCGATCACCGTGATGGGCGTCGGCTACGGCCGCTTCGCCGGCTACCCCGACGCCGAGCCGGCCAGCTGGCTGCTGGAGCGCGGGCTGCTGCTGCCGGTCACCTACAGCCAGCTGGTGGTCCCCAGGGAGGCCGCCCTCGGCCTGCGCGGCGGCCTGGTGTTCCCGTCGTGGCCGGAGCCGCCCCCCGCCGAGACCCTCGACCCGCTCCCCGACGGCCCGGCCAGGGCGGCCGCCGCCGCCACCCGGGCCGTGATCGCCGCCGAGGGCGTCTGCGCCCGCCTCGACCGTGAGCCCCTGCCCCTGGTCCGGGCCGGGACCGTGGCCGTCCGCGACCTCGGCCGCCTGGCCCGCGACCTCGACCTCAGCGACGAGGAGCTCGCCCTGCTGGTCGACCTCCTGGTCGAGACCGGCATCCTCGCCGTCGGCGGGCCCTTCGGCCAGCGCTCCCTCGGCCTGCGCCCGGAAGCCGACGCCTGGCTCTCCGTCCCCCGCTCCCGCCGCTGGGCCGACCTGGTCACCGCCTGGCGCTCGGCCGACCTCGCCGTCGAAGACCACCTGGTCACCGCCGCCCCCCGATCCCGGCAGGCCGCCACCGACCACCCGACCCCGCCCCGCCGCGAGCCCTCCACCTCCGACCGCGCCCGTCCCCTGGCCGGCCGCCGCCTCGCCGCCGCGGCCGCCCGCCGCCGCGCCCTCCTCCAGGCGCTCGCCGCCCCCGCCGCCGGGATCGAGGGCCTGGCGCGGCTGCTGGCCTGGCGGCAGCCGATGGTGTGGCCGGACCCGGCGGGGGGCGGGCCGGACGACCTGGAGGCGACGGTCCGGGCGGTGCTGGACGTGGCCGCCTTCCTCGGGGTGGCGGTGGTCGAGGGCGGGCGGGCCCAGGCTGGGCTGGCCACCGACGGGTGGCTGGCCGGGGTCGGGCCGGGAAGGCTGGCCGAGGTGGCGGCGGAGGCGCTGCCCGACGGGCCTGACCGGTTCCTCCTGGCCGGGGACCTGACCGTGGTGGCGCCGGGTGGGCTGGCCCCGGGGGTGGAGACCCGGCTGGCCGGGCTGGCCGACCGGGAGGCGGCCGGGTCGGGCACCTGGCGGATCCACGACGCCAGCCTGCGCCGCGCCTTCGACGAGGGCGGCACGGCCGAGGAGGTGCTGGAGTTCCTGCGCCGGCACTCCTCGACCCCGCTCCCCCAGGCGCTCGAGTACCTGGTCGCCGACGTCGCCCGCCGCCACGGGCGGCTGCGGGTCGGCGGGTCCACCACCTACCTGCGCGGCGACCCGGCCATGGTCGCGGGCGCGGTCCACTCGGCCGCGGGCCGCCGCCTTGGCCTGCGCGAGCTCGCCCCGGGCGTGGCCGTCACCGGCCGCAGCCAGCGCGAGCTGCTGGCCGCCCTGCGCAAGGCCGGCGAGGCCCCGCTGGCCGAGGAGGCCGACGGCAGCCCCCGCCCCGAAGGCTCCCGCCCCGTCCGCCACGTGCAGCGAGCCGCCCCCGACCGGCTCGGCCGCCCCCCGGCGATCCCCAACGGCCACAGCCCCGGCCACCAGCCCGAGCTCGACCCGGCCACCGCCGTCGCCCGCCTCCGCGGCCGCCGCCCGGCGCCCACCCAGCCGACCCTCGACCCCCAGGACCAGCGCCCAGAGGCCGACCAGCGGGTGGCGCGTGGCTGACGGGGCGCTGATCGTCCAGAGTGACCGGAGTGTGCTGCTCGAGGTCGACCACCCCAAGGCCGACGCGGCCAGGGCGGCGATCGCGCCGTTCGCCGAGCTGGAGAAGAGCCCCGAGCACGTCCACACCTATCGCCTGACCCCGCTCGCCCTGTGGAACGCCAGGGCGGCCGGGTTGACCCCGCAACAGGTCACCGACGCCCTGCGGGAGCACTCCCGCTACCCGGTGCCGCCCGGGCTGCTGACCGACCTGGTCGAGACCATGGGGCGCTACGGCCGCCTGGTCCTGCGGGCCGGCGGCGACGGCCTGGTGCTCACCTCCTCCGACCCGGCCGTGCTCGAGGAGGTCGTGCGCAGCCGCAAGGTCGCGCCGCACCTGGGCGAGCGCCTGGGGCCGGACCGGGTGGCGGTGCCGCTGGCCGAGCGGGGCCGGCTCAAGCAGGCGCTGCTCGCCCTGGGCTGGCCGGCCGACGACCAGGCCGGCTACGTCGAGGGGGCGCCGCTCCCGATCGAGCTGCTGGCCGCCCACGCGGACACCGGCGAGCGGTTCGGGCTCCGCCGCTACCAGCGTGAGTCGGTGGCCGCCTTCGCCGCCGCCGGGTCGGGGGTGATCGTGCTGCCCTGCGGGGCCGGCAAGACCCTGGTCGGCCTCGGCGCCATGGCCGCCGTCGGCGCCCGGACCCTCGTCCTGGTCACCTCGACCCTGGCCGCGCGCCAGTGGCGCGAGGAGCTGCTGGCCCGCACCGACCTCCAGCCGGCCCAGGTGGGGGAGTACTCGGGGGCGCGCAAGGAGATCGCCCCGGTCACCATCGCCACCTACCAGGTCCTGGTGACCCGGCGCGGCGGCGTCCACACCCACCTGGACCTGCTCGGGCGGGAGGACTGGGGCCTGATCGTCTACGACGAGGTCCACCTGCTGCCGGCCCCGGTGTTCCGCATGACGGCCGAGATCCAGGCCCGGCGCCGGCTCGGCCTGACCGCCACCCTGATCCGCGAGGACGGCCGCGAGGCCGACGTGTTCAGCCTGATCGGGCCCAAGCGCTACGACGTGCCCTGGCGGGACCTGGAGGCCCAGGGGTGGGTGGCGGCCGCCGACTGCGTCGAGGTCCGGGTCGACCTGACCGACGAGGAGCGGATGGACTACGCCCTGGCCGAGCCCGAGGAGCGCTACCGCCGGGCGGCCACCGCCGGCTCCAAGCTCCCGGTGGTGGCCAGCCTGGCCGAGGCCCACCGGGCCGACCGGGTCCTGGTCATCGGCCAGTACCTGGACCAGCTCCGGACCCTGGGTGAGCTGCTCGAGGCCCCGGTGATCACCGGCGCCACCCCGGTGAAGGAGCGGGAGGCGCTGTTCGCCGCCTTCCGGACCGGGGAGCTGGGCCGCCTGGTCGTGTCCAAGGTGGCCAACTTCTCCATCGACCTGCCCGAGGCGAACGTGGCCATCCAGGTCTCGGGCACCTTCGGCAGCCGCCAGGAGGAGGCCCAGCGCCTCGGCCGCATCCTCCGCCCCAAGGCCGACGGCGGCCGGGCCCGCTTCTACACGGTGGTCAGCCGCGACACCAACGACACCGAGTACGCCCAGCGCCGCCAGCGCTTCCTGGCCGAGCAGGGCTACGCCTACCAGCTGGTCGACGCCGCCGAGGTCCTGGCCCGGGCGTAGGGGCTGTGGACAACCGGCGCCGCAGCTTCTCCGGCCGGGCTACCCTCCCGATTCGGGGGCCCCGGAATCGGCGGGTGCGGCTGCAGCCTGCCTGAAATGGGGGAGCAGGCCGCTCCAGCCGCCCAGGTTGCGCTGGCGCCAGGCGGGGGCGTCGGCGCCGAGACGCTCCCAGCCGCGGTGGGTGATGGTGACGGTGGTGGCCGAGGCGCCGCCGGTGAAGGAGATGTCGACCTCGGTGGCGCGGCTGCGGTCGGTGCCAAGGTGCCAGAGGTAGGCCAGGCGGTGCGGTGGCTCCCAGGCCAGGATCTCGCCCCAGTCGTGCTCGGCCCCCTCGGGGGTGCGCTCGAAGATGCGGCCGCCCGGGCGGGGCTCGAAGGTCACCGCCAGGCCAGGGGCCGAGGTCATGGAGTGGCTGCGCGGCCACCACGCCGAGGTCTTGTTCGCCCAGGTGTCGAAGGCGTGCTCGGGCGAGCAGGCGACCTCGAACTCGATCTCGATCGGCTCGACCGGCTCGGTCACGTGGCGTCCCGTTCCGTCCGTTCGCTGGTGTTCTCGGCGAGGAGCCGGAACCGCGCCGCGGCTTCCCCCCAGACATGCTCCAGGTACTCTCGCACGGCCGCGATGCCCTCGTCGTCGAGCCGGTACAGCCGGCGGGTGCCCTCGGCCCGGTCGGCCACCAGCCCGGCCTCCTTGAGCAGGCGCAGGTGCCGGGACACGGCGGGCCGGCTGATCCTGTGCTCGAGCGCCTCGGTCAGCTCGCTGACCGACCGGTCGCCGGTGCGCAGCAGCTCGACGATCGCCCGGCGGTTCGGGTCCCCGAGGGCGCCGAATGGATCTCCGGGAAGGGCGTGCAGCGGCATTGCCTCAGAGTAACAGAACTGTTACCGTAACACACCTGTTACCTACTCGAGGAGGACGGCCGGACATGAAGGCGTATGACGCCGCCGCGGAGATCAAGGCCAGCCCGGAGGCCATCTGGGCCATCCTGACCGACGCCCCCGGCTACCAGGTGTGGGACTCGGGCGTGGAGCGGGTCGAGGGCAGCATCGCCCCCGGCGAGAAGATCAAGGTGGTGTCCAAGGCCAACCCGGGCCGCGCCTTCCCGGTCAAGGTGACCGAGTTCACCCCGGGCCAGCGCATGACCTGGAGCGGGGGCATGCCGCTGGGCCTGTTCAAGGGCGTGCGCACCTTCACCCTGGCCCCGGGCACCGACGGCACCACCCGGTTCACCATGCGCGAGGAGTACACCGGCCCCCTCCTGCCGCTGATCTGGCGCTCCATGCCCGACCTGGGCCCGTCGTTCCGCCAGTTCGCCACCGGCCTGAAGCAGCGCGCGGAGCAGTAGGCCCGCCGGTCCCAGGAGACGCGAAGGGCCCCCGTCCGTGGGGGCCCTTCGTCAGGGAAGCCTTACCTGGTCGCGTGGCGGTCGCGGACCCGGCTGACCATGATGAACAGGGTGCCTCCGGCCACCAGGGCGATCCCGGCGATCAGCATCGGGCCGGCCGTGGCCCCGGTGAAGGGCAGCTCGCCGCCACCGGTGGTGCTGGTGGCCGCGCCCACCGCGGCCTCGGTGGTGGTCGGGGCCAGGGTGGTGGACGGCGCCACCTCCTCGTCGGGAGCCGTGGTCGTGGTCGGCTCCTCCTCGGGCAGCGTCGTGGTCGTCGGCTCCTCGGTCGTCGTGGTCGTGGTCGACCCGGAGTCCTCGCACTTCTCGGCCGGCGGGAGCTCGTCGCTGCCCTTGTTGTGCGACGTCTCGCCGCTGTCCCAGTGGGCGACGGCCAGGAAGGTGATCGTGCCGGTGGTGCCGGCGGGCAGGTCGAAGTGCCCGGAGAACTGGTTGTGCTTGGGCCCGAAGAAGTGGTCATCGGACTCGAGCTCGGTGACCTCGCCGTTGAGCTTGTAGGAGACGTCCACGGTCGCCTCGTGGCCCTTCTCCCAGGCCTCGACGGTGTAGTGGATCCGGACCTGGCCGTCGAGGCAGCGGGCGCTGACGGTGACGTTGGAGTGCCAGGCGAGGGCCGGAGAGGCCAGCACCGTGGCCAGGAGCAGGGATCCCAGGCCGATGGCCGTGGCCGCTCCGAGGCGGAGGCGGGTCCTCATGCTGTCGTGCTCCTTTCGGTACGACCGGGAGAAAGCGGCAAGCTGACAACCCCAGCCGGGTCAGGCGCTTGTCGGGTGCCAGCAGGGCCGTACAACGGGGGATGCAGGCACCAAAGGTGGCGAAACCATAGCCGAAGCGGCCTAATCAACCTGGCCACTCCGGCAACCACAGCGGCACGGGATGGTTGCGATCCGATAAAGGCGACCGGATCACGCCGCTCGGCTTGACAGGCGGCGCCGCGGACGGCACCCTCCCGCATTGCCATGCCGCACCGGAACGCCACCCAGGGCCGCGACCCCCGCCTCACCCCGAGGCTGAAGGGGTCCTGCGCGTGTCCCCGGGCCCGGCGCCCGGCTCCGCCCACCCGCTGAGGCGAGCCGCCCGCCCGGGCCGGTCATCCGTCCTGCTCCTTCCGCAGCAAAGGACGCCCGCATGCGCTCCCTCAGCACCACCGACCTTCCGGCCGAGCTGGCCCGGCTCACCGCCGACCTGGCCCTCGGGGCCCAGGCCGTCGCCGCCGGGCCGGCCGACCGGCCCTGGTCGTCCCCGCTGCTGGTCACCCCGGAGGCCGAGGCCTGGCTGCTCGGCTGGCCGGCCGGCCTGGTCACCCCCGCCCACGACCACGGCGGCGCCACCGTGGCCGTCACGGTGGTCGAGGGCACGCTCAGCGAGGAGTGCCTCGACCCGACCATCTGGACCACCGGCCGCCGGACCACCTGGCGGGCCGGCGCCACCACCCTGTTCCCGCCAGGCCACGTCCACCTGCTCGGGGCGGCCGGCGACCGGCCGGCGGTGGCCGTCCACGCCTGGAGCGGCCCCGCCGGGTCAGGCGGCCGTGCCGCAGGCCGGCTTGCGCTGGGCCGAGCCGGAGGAGCGGCTGGCCGGGGCCCTGGTCGAGGACGTGGCGCCGCCGAGCCCGTCGGGGTCGGCCCGGGTGGTGGCGGTGACGGCTGCCGGCCGGGTCATGCGGCGCACGGCGCTCTGGATCTTGTCCACGTCCGGGATCGGGTAGCCACCTGACCAGCCGCTGTTGTAGGTGGGCGGGGTGAACCCGACCGTGGCCACCTTGACCGGCGTGTCGCCGGCCGCCTCGATCAGGGCCGGCAGCCGGTTGGCCGGGATGTCGGTGGCCACGCTGCGCTTGAGCACCCTGACCAGCTTGGGGAAGGCGGCCAGGACCTCGGCCGGCTCGGTCTGCCTGGCCAGCGAGCCGATCACGCAGCGCTGGCGCTGCATGCGGTCGTAGTCGCTGGTCGTCTCCCGGGACCGGGAGTAGGCCAGGGCAGAGAAGCCGTTGAGCTTCTTCAGCCCGGGCTGGACCTCGAAGGCGGGTTGGCCGCCCTCGCGGCCGAGGCGGTCGATCTCGATGCGCAGCGGCTTGAGGTTGTTGACGGTGACCCCGCCGAGGGCGTCGACCACGTCCACGAACCCGAGCAGGTCGACCAGGGCGTAGTGGTCGATGGGCAACCCGAGCAGCTCCTCGGCCGCCCCGGCGACGGCCGCGATGCCCGGTCGGCGGCTGTTCGGGAACAGGTCGGGCCGCTCGTCCTCGGCGAAGGCGTAGAGCTCGTTGAGCAGCCTCGGGAAGCAGCGGCACTCGCCGAAGAAGTCGGCCGCCGGCCCGTCGGGCAGCGGCACCTGGACCAGGTTGCGGGGCAGCCCGAACAGCGACACCTTGCCGCTGGCCAGCTCGAAGCTGGCCACCATCATGGTGTCGGTGCGCCGGCCGCGCCGCCCCGGCCCGGCGTCGCCGCCCAGCAGCAGCACCGTGACCCGGCCCGGAATGGCCGTGACCAGCCCGTTGCCCGTCTGGTGGCGGTCGCGGTCCCGGGCGTGCCACTGGGGGTCCTCGCCCGCGAACACCGAGGTCAGCAGGTCATAGGCCTGGAGGTCGTAGTAGGCGGCGGCGGCGTGCGGGGCCGCGGTCAGGGTGAGCAGCGCGACCAGCCCGGCGGCCGCCCCCTTGCGCCAGCCACTCGTGGCCGCCGGCGTCCGGTCGTCGTCCCGCTTGGCCAGCAGGTAGGCGTCGAGCACGGCCACGATCCGGAACACCAGCAGGCCGGCGTCGGCCACCAGCAGGGCCAGCAGGGACCTCGGCTGCACCAGCATGCGGGAGACGGCCGTCGGCTCGCTCCACAGCCCGACGGCCACGGCCAGGCACAGGACGGTGATCACCAGCATCACCGTGCCCCGGCGCCGGTAGCCGAGGTAGAGCTGGCCGGCCCCGGGGAGGAGGCAGGACAGCAGGGCCGCGACCAGCGGACGTCCCCGCCGGTCGCGCGAGGTCGGCCGGCCGGGGGGCTCCTGGGAGCCCCACCAGACCGGCCTGGCGCCGCTGCCGGGGGGCAGCACATCCGGTTCGCGCACTCGCCTCCGCCCGGGTCGACGACGCCTCGGCGCGGCACGACCTGCCGCGAAGAGAGCATCGTGTCAAGAGCGCACTACCCTGAGTGGCCGTTTGCTACCTTGCTCGCCGCGTCGGCCACAGGTAAGCATCCCACGCGAAGCGGAAATCTGCGCAACCAAGTGCAGCCCCGCCTGGCCGGGAACGGCCGCTAGCCGGGCTCGCGGGCCAGGGCGACCACCTGGTGGACGGCGTCGGGGTTGGCCAGGGCGCCCTCGCTGACCGCCTGGTCGAGCGGGACCCCGGCCAGCACCCGCTTGACCGGCACCTCCAGCTTCTTGCCGGAGAGGGTCCGGGGGACCTCGGCGATGGCCGCGATCTGGTCGGGGACGTGGCGCGGCGAGAGCTCGGCCCTGACCGCGGCCCGGATGCGGCCCCGCAGGCCGTCGTCCAGCTCGGCTCCCTGGCGCAGGACCACGAACAGCAGCAGCCGGCCCTCGCCGCCCGGGTCGCTGACGTCCACGACCAGGCTGTCCACGACCTCGTCCAGCCCCTCGACCACCCGGTAGAACTCGGCCGTGCCCATCCGGACCCCGCCCCGGTTGAGGGTCGAGTCCGAGCGGCCGCTGATGATGCAGCTGCCCCGCTCGGTGATCTCGAGCCAGTCGCCGTGGCGCCACACCCCCGGCCAGGTGGAGAAGTAGCTGTCGCGGTAGCGCTCGCCATCGGGGTCGTTCCAGAAGAACAGCGGCATGCTCGGCAGCGGCTCGGTGAGGACCAGCTCGCCGACCTGGCCGACCACCGGGTGGCCGTGCTCGTCGAAGCTCTCCACCTTGGCCCCGAGGGCGCGGCACTGGATCTCGCCCGGGTGGACCGGCAGCAGCGGGCAGGAGGTCACGAACGAGGTGCAGACGTCGGTGCCGCCGCTGGTCGAGCCGACCAGCACGTCGGGCGCCACCTGCTCGTACAGCCAGGCGAAGCCCTCGGGGGGCAGGGGCGAGCCGGTCGAGCCGATCGAGTGCAGCGCCGACAGGTCCGCCTCGCGGGCCGGGGCGACCCCGGCCTTCATGCTGGCCAGCACGAAGGCGGCGCTGGTCCCCAGGTAGGTCATGGCGCTGCGCTCGGCGAAGCGCCACAGCGCCCCCATGTCCGGGTGGCCCGGGCTGCCGTCGTACAGCACCACCGTCGAGCCCAGCAGCAGGCCGCCGACGAGGAAGTTCCACATCATCCAGCCGGTGGTGGTGAACCAGAAGAAGCGGTCGGCCGGCCCCAGGTCGAGCTGCAGCGAGATCGACTTCAGCAGCTCCAGGGCGATCCCGCCGTGCCCGTGGACGATCGCCTTGGGCAGCCCGGTGGTGCCCGAGGAGTACAGCACCCACAGCGGATGGTCGAAGGCCACCGGCTCGAAGTCGAGCTCGGCCCCGGCCCGGTCCTCCAGCAGCCGCTCCCAGGCGACGGTGTGGTTCCTGTTCACCGGGGGGCTATCGCCTTCGGCTACTTGAGCCCCCCGGACCCCCCCGTCCGTCACGGGGCCGCCGGACCCACCGACCAGGACGGTGGCCTCGAGGGTGGGGAGCCGTCGCCGGATCTCGGCCAGGGCGTCGCGCCGGTCGTGCCAGGCGCCGTTGTAGCGGTAGCCGTCGACCGCCACCAGCACCTTGGGCTCGATCTGGGCGAAGCGGTCGACCACGCTGGAGACGCCGAACTCCGGGGCGCAGCTCGACCAGATGGCGCCGATGCTGGCCGTGGCCAGCATGGCGATCACCGTCTCGGGCACGTTGGGCAGGTAGGCGACCACCCGGTCGCCCTTGGCCACCCCGAGCCCGCGCAGCCCGGCCGCGGCCGCCGCCACCCGCCGGCCCAGCTCGGCGTAGCTGATCGTGCCCAGCTCGCCCGCCTCGTTGCCGAACAGCAGCGCCGGGTGCTCGTCGTGGCGGCGCAGCGACAGCTCGGCGTGGTTGAGGGTCGCCCCCGGGAACCAGCTCGCCCCCGGCATCCGGCGCTCGGCCAGGGCCGGGCCCGGCGCCGGCCCGCCGACCTCGAAGAACTCCCAGATGGAGGTCCAGAAGCCGTCCAGGTCGTCCACCGACCAGCGCCACAGCTCGTCGTAGGATGCGAACCGCAGCCCTCGCCGGTCGCGCAGCCAGTGCAGGTAGCGGGTGATGTTGGCGCGCTCGACCCGCTCCGGCGACGGCGCCCACATCGGCTCGACGCCCACCAGCGGCCTCCTCCCTCAGGCTGGTGCCGGGTCCCCGGTCCGGTCCGGGCCCTGGCAGGACGCTACACCCGCGCCGGGCGCCGGACGGGCCGGCCGGGCGGGAATGCCGGGAGGGCGGTCGGTGTTCGGTGCGGCAAGCGATCAGGTAATCATGTAAGCGGAGGCTCGATGGCAACCACCACCCGGCGGGCGTGGCTGCGCCCGCCCCAGCTGCGGACCCTGGACGACCAGGGCGAGCGCCACGCGACCTGGCTCGAGCTGTTCTTCGACCTGGTGTTCGTGATCTCGATCGCCGAGGTCGTCCACACCCTGGAGGACTACCGCAGCCTTGGCGACTTCCTGGGCACGGCCGGCCTGTTCGTGGCCGTCTGGTGGGCCTGGGTCGGCTACACGGTCTACGCCGACCGGTTCGACACCGACGACCTGCTCCACCGGGTCCTGGTCCTGGCCGGGATGCTGGCCGTCATCGCCATGGCCCTCAGCGTCCACGACGCCCTCCACGGCGGCGCGGCCCGTTTCGCCCTGACCTTCGTGGCCGTCCGCGGCATCGTGCTGCTGCTCAACGCGCGGGCCCGTCGCCATGCGGCCGCGGCCCGCCCGCTGCTCAACCTGTACCTGACCGCGTTCTCCATCGGGGCGTCGCTCTGGCTGGTCTCGGTGTTCGTGCCCGAGCCGGCGCGCTACGTGCTCTGGGGGGTGGCCCTGGTGATCGAGCTGTCCGCCCCCTGGGTCGGCCGCCACCAGATCGCCAAGGCCCCCATCCACGCCAGCCATCTGGTCGAGCGGTTCGGGCTGTTCACCCTCATCGTGCTGGGGGAGTCGGTGATCTCGGTCGCCCAGGGCGCCGCCGACGTCGACTGGACGGCCGCGACGGTGGCCGCCGCGATCGGCGGCTTCGTGGCCGTGGCCTGCCTGTGGTGGCTGTACTTCGACCGCATCGACGACGGCGCCATCCGCAGCGTGCTCCAGGGGCTCACCTGGAACTACGCCCACCTGCCGCTGCTGGCCGGCCTGGTCTCGGTGGCGGTGGGCACCGAGTACGCGGTCATCGAGGCGGCCGACGGGGAGCTGCAGCGGTCGACCGCCCTGGCCCTCGGGGCCGGCACGGCGCTGTACCTGCTGGCCACGGTGGTGACCGGGCTGGCCGTGCGCCGCACCACCGACCGGGTGCGCTGGCCGGCGCTGGCCGCGGCGGCGCTGGCCCTGGCCATCGGGCTGGCCTGGCCGCTGGAGCTCCCGCTCGGGCTGCTCCTGGTGCTCGACCTGATGCTGGTCGTGCTGGTGATCGTCGAGTCCGCCGGGCGGCTCCGGGCCGCGCCGGCCCCCGGGACGGAGCCGCTCTAGCCCTGTGGCTTGGTTTGTCCCGGTGTTCCACGTGGAACATCGCCGGTCGTGGCAAGCGCCGGCCATGCCGGTCCGGCGTTCCCGACGACTCCGGAGGCAGTGATGCGCTATCGGGTGACCTGGAACGTCGAGGTCGACGCCGACGACGAGGGGCAGGCCCGGACCGCGGCCCGCCAGTTCCTGCTCGAGAACGAGGACGAGGCCCTCAGCAAGGTCGTCGCCCTCGAGGAGGGGTCCTCGCCTCCCGACGTCCCCAAGGTCGACGCCGGGGGGTCGCCCGAGATCTAGCCCGCCGGGCCGGTCATCCGGGCCCGGTCAGGGCTCCAGGGTGATGTCGGCGTAGTCGACCTCGATGTGGTGGCCCTGGCGCCCGGCCAGGGCCGCTCCCTCTTCCGGGACCATGCCGACCCGCCGGGCGAACCCCGGGGGGCTGGCGACCAGCCGGCCGGTGAAGCTCACCCGCTGCCCGGCCCGCACCTGGAACGGCGACTCGCCCTGGCCGACCAGCCGCACCCAGAGCTGGTCGCCGGGTCCGGTCCCGGCCCAGAACCCCTCGTCGGCGTAGACCCCCCTGGTCGGGACGTTGACCCCCCGGACCCGCTGCCCGGCATGCCTGGCCAGGACCTCCCGGCCGGGAACCGGCAGCAGCGAGCGCCCGGGCACGACCAGCCGCACCCCCGACCCGCCGCCACCGCCCGGGGCCGGGCCGGGAGCGGCCGAGGGCGGCAGCGTGGTCGTGGTCGGCGCCGGCCGCGGCGCCTGGTCGCGCTCGACCAGCGGCGGCACCAGGACCAGCCCGGTCACCGTGACCGCCGACACCGCCGCCACCGAGGCCAGGACCGGCCTGCGGCTCGCCCAGGCCTGGATCCGCCGCCACAGCCACCACAGGGCCAGCAGCGGCAGCAGCACCGCGATCGAGCGCCGTCGCTCCACCAGCGGCCGGCTGAGCGACGCGCAGGTCGGGCACTGCATGAGGTGCCCGCCGGCGTCCAGGGCGAGCTGGCGGCGCCGGTCGCCCATGGACAGGGCCAGCAGCACCGGCCGGCAGCGCGCCGTCGGCAGCTCGACCCGGCGCAGGGCCAGCAGGTAGTCGAGGCGCAGCCGGGCCCGCGTCCTGGCCAGCTGGACCCCGACCGCGCCCGGGGTCGAGCTCCTGGCCTCGGCCAGGGTGGCGGTGTCGACCCCCTCGACCTCGTGGGCCACCACCACCTCCCGCTCGTGGTCGGGCAGGCTGGCCAGGGCGGCCCCGACCGCGGCCGCCTCCTCGTTGCGCAGGGCGGCGTCCTCGGGCCGCTCGGGCTCGCTGGGGTCGACCAGGCGCGGCCGGTGGCGCCGGCTCCGCTCCTCCTCCCTGGCCAGGGAGGTGACCAGGTTGCGGGCGGTCACGATGGCGTAGGGGGCGACCGCCTCGTCGTCCAGGCGCCCGCGCACGGCGATGACCCGGGCCAGCGCCTCCTGGACCAGGTCGTCGACCGTGTCCGGGTCGCGCACGCGAGCGCCCACGACCCGCCGGAGCAGCGGTTCCAGCTCCAGGATGTCCTCGTGCCGGGCGTCGGTGGTCGATGCCCGCAACCGCATTGGACGGCCCCTTGCGTCGTGGATGTCCCGTCTTGCCGTCCATCTTGCCCCGGACCAGCGTGCGTAATGCACGGGGCCGTCGCGCGTTGCATCCAGTAGGGGACGGCGCCTGCCGGCCGGCGCGAACCCCGCGAGCGTTCAGGTCCTGGGGCGGCGGTCAGGGCGGCCCCGCACGGGGGACGAGGTCACCGGCCGCCGTCCCAGGCGGCTCACCGAAGGCCGGGCGGGAGACTGCATGGAGGACTACGAGAACGGGCTGGAGCAGGCGGCGGCGCCGTCACCGCCCTCCGGCGGCGAGGCGCTGGAGTCGATCGTGCGCCCGGCCCTGGTCGCGGCGACCCGGCTGTTCCTGGTCGCCGGGGTCGCCCTGGTGCTGGTCGACGAGACCGGCGAGCTGCGCGGGGCGGTCGCCGCCGGCGACCTGGCCCAGGCCCTCGAGGACGCCGCCCCCCAGCTCTGGTCCGGCCCGTCCCTGGAGGTCCTGGCCGGCGGCGAGCCGGTCCGCACGGCCGACCTGCGCGGCGACGGCCGCTGGCCCGCCCTGGCCCGGCTGCCCGCGCTGGCCGGCGTCAACAGCCTCGTCTGTGTCCCGATGGAGGGGCCGGCCGGCCCCTCCGGCACCCTCACGGCGGTCCGGCGCCCCGGCAGGCCGTGGCCGGCCCAGGAGGTCGAGTCGCTGCACGCCTACGCCGGCGTGGTCGCCTCCCTGGTCAGAACGGCCGCCGACGCCGAGCGCGACGCCCAGATCATCACCCAGCTGGAGCACGCCCTCCACCACCGGGTCGTGATCGAGCAGGCCAAGGGCATCCTGATGGAACGCGAGCAGCTCGACCCGGCCGGCGCCTTCGACCGCCTCCGCAAGGCCGCCCGGGCCCGCCGCCGCCGCGTCAGCGAGGTCGCCGCCGAGGTCGTCGCCGGCGACCCCCTCCCCCCGCCCACGAACGGCAACGGCGGCCTCCCTCCGTCATGATGGCCGGGGGGGCCCGGATCGCGACCCCCCAGGAGGAACCCATGGAGGTGCTCTACACCGCCGAAGCGACCGCCACCGGCGGCCGCAAGAACGGCCGAGCCTGGTCCTCGGACGGCGCCATCGACGTCCAGATCAACCCTCCCAAAGAGGTCGGCGGCTCCGGCGAGGGCACCAACCCCGAGCAGCTCTTCGCCGCCGGCTACGCCGCCTGCTTCGACAACGCCCTCGCCTCGGTCGCCCGCATGGAGAAGCTCACCCCCGGCCAGACCACCACCACCGCCCTGGTCGCCCTGGCCAAGCACCCCGAAGGCGGCTTCGCCCTGGACGTCGAGCTCCGGGTCGCCATCCCCGACCTCCCCCGCGACCAGGCCGAAGATCTCCTCGCCAAGGCCCACAAGCGCTGCCCCTACTCCAGAGCAACGCGCGGCAACGTGGAGGTTCGCCTGACGTTGGTCTAGCGGGCCTCTTGGTCGAGGGGCGGCTGGTCGAGGAGGGCTGGGTTCCTCATCGTCCCGCTCGCTCTGGTCCGCGGGGCCGGGGTTGCCCGAGGCCCCGTTCCCAGGTCCGCCCGGTCGCGTTCCCTACCGCCCGCGCCCCTCGTCCGCTCGGCGAGCTAGGCCTCGCTGAGCGGCGCCTCGGGATCGGCCCGCGGCGGCTCCCACGGCAGGTCGAACCGGAACACCCGGAACGCCTCCCCGTACCGGAACGGCTGGTCGGTCGCCGAGAACTCGGCCATCCCCCGGACGAACCCCCCGTCCTCACCCAGGTCATCCCCGACCTGCGTGACATGGCAGGCCAGGCTCTCGATCTTCTTGTCGATGAACTCGCCGATGTCCACCACCACATTCGGCTCCATGTTCATCATCAGCCAGACCCCGGTCAGCTTGACCGGCTCCAGCCCCTCCTCCAGCAGCTCCGGATACGCCAGCCGCGTATCCGACCCCGGGATCACCGCCGCCAGCGTCGCCTCCCCCGCAGCCCGATGATCCGGATGGTTGATGTACCGATCCCCGAAGTACCGCGTCGTCGGATCCGTGGTCACCACCACCTCCGGCCGCACCCGCCGCATGAGCCGGACGATCTGCTCCCGAACCTCCAGCGTCGGTTCCAGCAGCCCATCCTCATACCCAAGGAACTCGACCTGGTCGACCCCCACCACCTTGGCCGACGCCCTCGCCTCCGCCTCCCGCAACTCCGCCAGCCGTTCCCGGGTCATCTCCGGGTCACTCGACCCCGCCGCCCCATTGGTCACCAGCGCATACGTAACGTGCGCCCCCTCCCGCACCCAACGGGCCACCGTTCCAGCACACCCAAACTCAATGTCATCCGGATGCGCCGCCACCACCAACGCCCTCCCCGGAGTCCAGTACTCCATCTCCACAACCCCCACAGCTCGTCCACCGGCTCAGCAAGGCCAGCGCTCAGCCGTTCGCCAGTATTCCAGCGCCCTGCCCATCGGAAGCGCCCGCGCAGTCGGGCTCCTCGGAAGAGGGCCCAGCCGGCCCGAATCCACCAGCGGCCCATGCCAGCCGGACCTATCACCCACCGCCACCTGGGCTTTCGGTGATCGAGCGATCCCAACGAATCCTCGAACCGACAAGTTCCTCTTGATGAGCGGATCATTTGTCCACAAGATCATCATTGCCGGTTGTAGGTGCTTCGCCAGTCCCTTACCATCCGGCCCTCACCAAGAGGGACACCATGCCGAAGGACGATCCTCATCTGGACCCGGAGCCTCCCACTAGACCATCGCGGCGAGGGTTCATTGCAGCTGCTCTAGTCGGCGGTTTGGTAGTAGCTCTCACCGTCATAGCAGTGGCCGGGCGTTCTGATCCTGGCGCGACCGGATCGCCATCGGCGTCTTCATCTACGACAAGCATCCAAGCAACTTCAACCACAATCGGGGAACGTGAAGAGGTCGTAGCTCAACTTCGCTCTATCCTAAAAGTGCGCGATCAGGCTTACCGTGAACGAGACATTGAGCTCCTTAAGGAGGTCTATACGACCGATTGCCCATGCTTGCGTGGTGATCGAGGAGCAATAGAGCAACTTCTTAAAGACAATGCTGTTTGGGTCGGCGCGTCAACCTCAGTGCAGATTCGGGATCTCGAAAAAGTCAATGACCGACTCTGGGTCATCGAAGCTAATTTTGTTGGATCACCTTTCCGAATCGAAACAGAATCAGGTGATCTAATTCGAGCAGTGGAAGGGCGCAGCGAGCTGTTTAGGTTTGCCGTATCGAGGACCGCATCGAACAGGCTGCTTCTTGGTTTCGCAGGCCCTGTAGACGAGAGTGACTGATGCGAGAGCGAAGACTAGACCGCCCCCTCCTTGGTCTGCTAGTCATCTTGAGTGCTGTGCTAGTGCCACAGTCAGCTCGCGCAGCCGATGGATGTGATCAGCATCCGACATTCGGAAATATCTCCGGCTCGCGTGACAGCGTGACTCTGTCAGGCGCCCGAGCTG
>OCZS010000104.1_pt1 | contig 26308 bp, 22 predicted proteins | sample 1539071 | NCBI WGS metagenome assembly OCZS01 (sample SAMEA3113584, study PRJEB22503) | soil metagenome
GCCTGTGGGCGGACCGCACGCGGCGACAGCCGGCCCCACCCGAGGCCGAGCGCCGCGCCCTGGCCGCCGCGTACGGACAGCGTCCGCCGTCGCTGGCCACCACGATCGGCGTGCTGCTCACCGACGCCACCTTGACCAAGGCGCAGGCGAGTCGGTTGGCCACGATCGGGCACGACGGGATGGCCCGGGCCATCGCCCCGATCCACTCGATGATGGACGGGGACACGGTCTTCGCCCTGGCGTCCGGCCGCCGAACGGCGCTGGACGACCCGCGTGAGGCGCTCGTCGCGTTCAACCGGCTGCTGACCACGGCCGCCGATGCGTTCACCGACGCCTGCCTGGACGCGCTGCTCGCCGCCGGGGGCCGAGGACGGTGGCGGGCATACCGCGATCTGGCACCGTCAGCCGTACCAGCCTGAGAATCATCGGGGCCCTCCCGGGCGCTTCCTACACTGTGGGGCGGCGGCGAACGACCACGAGGTGACGAGGACGGCAATGAAGGCCCTACTGCTGGAGAACATCCACCCGGACGGGGTGCGGCTGCTCACTGAGCGAGGCATCACCGTCGAGTTGGTGCCCGGTGCGCTCGACGAGGACGAGCTGATTGCCGCCCTGCCGGGGGTGCAGCTGCTCGGTCTCCGGTCCAAGACCAACGTCACCCGGCGGGTGCTCGAGTCGGCACCGGACCTGCTGGCCGTGGGCGCCTTCTGCATCGGCACCAACCAGATCGACCTGGCCGGGGCGGCCGACCGCGGCACCGTGGTGTTCAACGCGCCGTTCTCCAACACCCGCAGCGTGGTCGAGCTGGTGCTCGCCGAGATCATCGCCCTCGCCCGGCGGTTGACCGAGAAGAACGCGGCGATGCACGCGGGCGTGTGGGACAAGTCGGCCAAGGGCGCCCACGAGGTTCGTGGCCGGACCCTGGGCATCGTCGGCTACGGCAACATCGGCAGCCAGCTGTCCGTCGTCGCCGAGTCGCTGGGCATGCGCGTCTACTTCTACGACGTGGCCGACAAGCTGGCCCTGGGCAACGCCCAGCGCTGCGACAGCCTGGACGAGCTGCTGGCGGTGGCCGAGACCGTCACCCTGCACGTCGACGGCCGGCCTGGGAACGCGGGCCTCTTCGGGGCCGAGCAGTTCGCCAAGATGCGGCCGCGCAGCCTGTTCCTCAACCTCTGCCGGGGCATCGTGGTCGACCACGAGGCGCTACGCGAGCATCTGCTCAGCGGGCATCTCGCCGGAGCGGCGGTTGACGTGTTCGCCGACGAGCCGAAGGCGGCCGGCGACCCCTTCGCGTCCAGCCTGCAGGGGCTGCCCAACGTGATCCTGACTCCGCACGTCGGTGGCTCGACCGAGGAGGCCCAGCAGGACATCGGCCGTTTTGTGGCCGGCAAGCTGGCCGACTTCGCCGACCACGGCAACACGTCCATGTCGGTCAACCTGCCCCAGGTGGTAATTGAACCGGCCGCCGGCCGCGCGCGGGTGCTGCACGTGCACCGCAACGTGCCGGGGGTGCTGGCCACGGTCAACGGAGTGCTGGCCGACTCCCGGGTCAACATCGAGCGGCAGAGCCTTTCCACCCGCGGCGAGCTCGGCTATGTGATCACCGACGTCGCCGGAGAGCTCAGCCCGGAGCTGCTGGAGAAGCTGGAGAGCCTGCCAGAAACCGTCCGCCTTCGAGTGTTGGCCTGAGCCACCGCTCTCCTCGGCAGTTTCTACAATCGGAGCGTCTGGTCGGCGCGATGAAGCAGGGCCGGGAGCCAGTCGGGGCAGCGCGGGTCGGCGGCCGCCTGGTCGACGGTCCACCAGCCGATCTCGGTGAGCTCGGCCGCGTCCGTGACCTGCGGCTCCTGCTCCGGCGGCGCCGGAGCCAGGAAGGTGACCGTCACCTGACGTTCCCCGCCCTCGGTGACGAAGTACTCCGACTCCAGGTAGGTCAGCGGCACGCCGGTCAGGTCCAGCCCGGCCTCCTCCGCCATCTCCCGCCGGCCCGTCGTCTCCAGCACCCCGGCCGCCGGCGCGTCCGCCTCGACGTGGCCGCCGATCAGGCCGAGCCGGCCCGGCGCGTACGCCACCCCGAGAGCGCGTACGCCGAGCAACCAGCTCCCGTCCCGGTGCACGAGCACGCACACCGTGACGGCGAACTCCCGGCCGGTCCCGCTCAGCGGCGCCGCCGGTTGATGATCTGGATCACGATGACCACCACCAGGGACAGGAGGCCCAGCAGCGGGCCGTACCGCCGCAGCAGGTTGGTCACCACGTTGGACACGACGTGGGCATCGGCCCGAGAGAGGTCGCTGGGCGGCGTGTACCGGTAGGACAGCGGGGGAGCGGTCGGCGGCGGCGCCGGTTCCGGCTCGGACACCTCGTCGGCCAGTCCGGTGTCGTCCTCGACCGGCGTGGCGGCGTCCGTGCCGACGGCCGCCATCTCGACGGTCGGCTGCTCCTCGTACAGATCCTCCGCGTCTCCCGACTCGTCGGCGGTCGCCCACTCCTCCCACAGCTCGTCGTCGGCCGCCACCGACTCGGCGGCCGAGGCCTCTTCAGGTACCGGGGCGCCCAGACCATCGGCGAAGCGGACGGACACGCAGCTGACGAACTGGTCCACCAGCTTGTCGCTGACGTCGGAGACGACGCCGCTGCCGAACTGCGCCGGCCGACCGGTGAAGTCCAGGTCGGTGATCAGCTCGACGTCGGTCCCCGACCCGTTGCCGACCAGAGAAGCCGTGACCGTCGCCCTCGCCGTCCCGTTGCCCCGGCGCTCGTCGCCCGAGGCCTGGAAGACCAGCCGGTGGGCTGCGATGTCGCGCTCCAGGAACCGGCCGGAGCCGCTGTAGACCAGAGCCATCGAGCCGAGCTTGATCTTGATCGACCCCTCGAAGTGGTCGCCGTTGGTGCTCGAGATCGTCGCCCCGGGGAAGCAGGGCGCCAGGCGGTCAAGATGGTTGAACGCCGTCCACGTCTCGTCGACCGAGGCCGGCACGCTGAAGCGGTGCGTCAGGTCCATGGCTCATCCTCTCGCAGGAGTCGTCGCTCGTGATGCGAGGCCGGTGGAGTCACCGGCGATGCGGTTGGCTGGCCGCGGCTCAGTCGGCGCCCGGCCTGAGCTGCTCCAGCAAGGCGTCGTGGAGGCGTCCGTTGCTGGCGTACCCGCCCGCCCCGAGCGGACCGGGCCGGCCATCCACGTCGGTGAACGCGCCGCCGGCCTCGGTGACGATGATCGCGCACGCGGCCATGTCGTGCAGGGCCAGCTCCGGCTCGCAGGCCAGATCAACCCCGCCCTCGGCGAGCAGCATGTAGGACCAGAAGTCCCCATAGGCCCGGGTGCGCCAGCAGGTCCGCAGCAGGTCGACGAACTGCTGGCCCTGGCCTGACTCCACCCAGGCCGAGATGGATGCATAGCTGAGCGAGGCGTCCTCGAGCGTGGAGACGTCGGAGACGTGGATGGGGCTGGCTGACATCAGCGACTTGCCCGCGTACGCGCCGCCGCCCCGACTGGCCCACCAGCGCCGGCCCAGCGCCGGGGCGCTGACGACGCCCACGGCGGTCTCGTCGTTGATCATCAGCGCGATCAGCGTGCCCCACACCGGCACGCCGCGGACAAAGTTCTTGGTGCCGTCGATCGGGTCGATCACCCAGCGCCGCGGGCCCCAGCCGGCGTCGGCCATCTCCTCCCCGTGCACGGCGTCGCGCGGCCGGGCCCGGCTGAGGGTGCGGCGGAGCGCCTCCTCGACCGCCGTGTCGGCATCGGACACCGGCGTCAGGTCAGGCTTGGTCGTCACGTGCAGGTCGAGGGCCTTGAACCGGCTCATGGTGATCGAGTCGGCGTCGTCGGCGAGCAGATGCGCCAACCGGAGGTCGTCGGTGAGCCCCCGGTACAGCGCGTCGTCGGGCCGGGTCGCGGTCGAGGGCGCGGACATGGGGCCCACGCTACTGGCCGGACCCGAGCATTCGGCGAAAAGACTCCAGCCGGGCCAGGGCGAGTCGTCCGTCGGCGACCGCGGTGTCCAGCGCACACTCCGGCGCCCCGGTCTCGTGGGAGCAGCCGCGGGGGCAGTCGGCGGTGATGGCGGCCAGGTCGGGAAAGGCGGCGATGATCCGGTCTCGGCGGACATGGCTCAGGCCGAACGACCGCACGCCCGGCGTGTCGATCACCCAGGAGTCGAAGCGGTCGGGCAGGCGCAGGGCGATCGCCGCGCTGGAGGTGTGCCGGCCCCGACCGGTGACCGCGTTGACCGCTCCGATGGCGCGTTCGGCACCGGGGATCAGCGCGTTGACCAAGGTTGACTTGCCCACGCCGGAGTGCCCGACGAAGACGCTTCGGTGCCCCTCCAGGGTGGCCCGCAGGGGGTCCAGGTCCGCACCGGGGAAGGTCACCTTGACCGGCACCCCCAGCGGTGCGTACTGGGCCACGAGATCGTGGGGGCTGGCCAGGTCGGCCTTGGTCAGGCAGAGCAGCGGGGCGAGACCGGCATCGAACCCAGCGACCAGGATCCGGTCGATCATCCCGGTCCGGGGTGGCGGGTCGGCGAGCGCGGTGACGATCACGAGCTGGTCGGCGTTGGCCACGATCGGCCGTTCGTACGGGTCGTCATCATCGGCGGTTCGCCGCAGCACCGTCTCGCGCTCGGCCACGGCCACGATCCGGGCCAGCGTGCCCTCCTCGCCCGAGGTGTCGCCGACCAGCGACACCCGGTCGCCGACGATCACGCCGGTACGGCCGAGCTGACGGGCCTTGACGGCGGCCACCTCGCGGCCCTCCACCAGAGTGGTGAACCGCCCGCGGTCGACGGTGACCACGATGCCCGGCTCGGCGTCGGCGTACGCGGGCCGGTCCTTGGTCCGAGGGCGGCTGCCGCGACCGGGACGGTCGAAGGCTGCGTGCTCGTCGCCCCGGAGGCTCACTCAAGCCCAGCCTTCTCGGGGGAATCAGGGGGGGTCGTCCCCCCCTCCTGGTCACTCGAGCTCATCTGTGAGCTGTCGATCATCGACTGCCAGAGGTCGGCGAACTCGGGCATCGTCTTGGCCGTGCAGCCGATGTCGTCCAGAGTGACCTCGGGCACGACGAGGCCGAGCAGGGCCCCCGCCTGGGCCATCCGATGGTCGGCGTAGGTCCGCCACTCCGCCCCGCCCAGCAGGCGGGGGTGGATGGTCAGGCCGTCGTGGGTCTCGCTGACATGACCGCCGAGCCGCTCGAGCTCGGTGGCCAGCGCGGCCAGCCGGTCGGTCTCGTGGCCGCGGATGTGACCGATGCCGCGTAGGTGGGAGGTGCCGTCGGCCAGAGCGGCGACCGCCGCCACCACGGGGGTGAGCTCGCTGGCCGCCGACAGGTCCAGGTCGATCCCGTGCAGGTGGTCGGTTCCCCGTACGGTCAGACCCTGCTCGTCGAAGCTCGCCTCGGCCCCGAACCGACCGAGAATGTCGCCGATCGCGTTCCCGGGTTGTTCGGTCGACCCCGGCCAGCGCGACACGGTCACTGCGCCACCGGTGATCGCTGCAGCAGCCAGGAACACCGCGGCGTTCGACAGGTCGGGCTCGACGTTCTCGTCGTGCGGCGCGATCGGCCCCGGCGCGACCACCCACCGGTCGCGCTCGGAGTCGTCGATGCGTACGTGCCGCTCCCGCAGCATCGCCACGGTCATCTCGAGATGGGGGCGCGAGGGGATCGGCAAGCCGGAGTGGCGCAGGTCCAGCCCTGCAGGAAGGCGGGCGCCGACCATCAGCAAGGCGCTGACGAACTGGCTGGAGCTGGACGCGTCGAGAGTCACCTCGCTCCCGGACACCGCGCCATCGACCGTGAAGGGCAGGGTGCCCCGGTCGGCGTCAACCTTGGCGCCCAGCGCGGTGAGGGCCTCCAGGAGTGGCGCCATCGGCCGTGCGTACGCCTGCTCGTCCCCGTCGAAGCGGACCGGTCCGTCGGCCAGCGGCGCCAGAGCGGGCAGGAAGCGCATCACCGTCCCGGCCAGCCCGCAGTCGACCGTCACGTTTCCGGTGAACGTGGCTGGCGGAACGACCTGCCACTGGTCACCGGTCTCGGTGATCTGCACCCCGAGGGCGCGTAGGCCGTCTCGCATCAGGCGGGTGTCTCGAGCGTCCAGGCCGTTGCGGATCACCGACGGGCCGTTGGCCAGCGCGGCCATCGCCAACGCCCGGTTGGTCTGCGACTTGGAGCCGGGAACGCTCACCGTGGCCCGGATCGGCGCCGGGGCGAGCGGCGCCGCCCAGCGCTGCGGTGACAGCGGGGACGGCATAGTGCTCAGCGGCGTCAGTTCTCCCCGCGCTCGATGTTCTTTGCCCGCTTGTCGGCCTTGCGGGCTTCCTTGGCGAGGGCTGCCGCCGCCTTCTGCTCCTCCTTGGCGCGGATGGCCGCTGCCTTCTGATCCTCCTTGGCCCGGACCGCCGCCCGCTTCCGCTCTTCCTTGGCCCGCTCGGCCGCGCGGGCCTTGGCCTGCTGGGCCCGCTCGGCGGCGAGCTTCTTCGCGGCCTTGAACTGCTTGGGCGCGTCCTTCTTCGCCTGCTTGGCCGCCTTCAGCGTGGCTCGACGGGTCTCCTCCGCCTGCCGGACGGCGATCTCCTGGGCCCTGGCGAACTGCTTCACCGCCTGCTTGCGCGCCTTGCGGGTGGACTTCACGACGGTGCCGACCAGAGCGGCACCGGTGGCCAGCGCGGTGTCGGCCAGGTCGCTGCCCCCGTCGGTCAGGGCCCCGGCTCGCTTGGCCAGCTTGTCGGACGCCTTGCTGGTGCTCTTGGTGATCGCCTGGGTGCCTTTCTGGGCGCGCCAGGCCAGACTCGGCTTGCCCTCGGTGTCGGCCGCGGCGACCAGCACACCGCCGAGCAGGCTGACGTTCTTCAGGAACTGGTGCTGGTCCTCCGCGCGCTGGGTGGTGTCGCTGCGGCTCCAGAACGGATGCTTGGCAATTGTGCTCGGTACCAGCGACCCGGCCAGCAGCAGCGCTCCCAGCCGACGGCCCTTGCCGCTGGCCAGTGCGATCCCGCCGACGACCTGGGTCGCTCCGTGCACCCGGACCAGCGTCCTGGCGTCATTGGGGACGTAGCCGGCCACCTCCTGCGGCGCGTACTCCTTCAGCATGGGTACCACCCGGTCGGTGAGGGGCTCGGCGTCAGGAACCAGCGAGTCGGGGTCCCGCAGAGCCTTCACGCCGGAGGCGACGAAGTACGAGGCCAGCATGGTCCGAGAGGCAGTGCGCAACAAGGTCATAGGTCCATTCCTACCGTGTCGGTTTACAGCGTCAACGCCCACCCCGACTGTCGGGTGCAGGCGCTAACGTCAAGGTTGTGTGTGGACGTTACTCGGTCTCGATCCCGCCCGCAGACCTGATGGACGAGTTCGACATCGACGACGAGTTCGAGGGGCTACCGGCGCCGGACTACAACGTCGCCCCCACGGTCGCCGTCCCGTCCATCTTCGAGCGCCGCGTCCGCGACTCCTCCGGTGCTTTTTCGGGGGTTCGAGGGGGTCGTTCCCCTCGCTCGGACAACGTGCGCCGCCGGCTGGCGCCGCTGGTCTGGGGCCTGGTCCCGTCGTGGGCCAAGGATCCCTCGATCGGGTCGCGGATGATCAACGCTCGGCTAGAGACAGTGGACGAGAAGCCCGCATTCCGCAAGGCGTTCGCGGCCCGGCGCTGCCTGCTCCCCGCCGACGGGTTCTACGAGTGGTACGCGATAGAGGGGCCGCCGGAGCCGGGCCGCAAGGGCAAGCCGCGCAAACAGCCGTTCTTCATCCGCCGCTTCGACGGCCAGCCGCTCTACATGGCCGGGCTGTACGAGATCTGGCGCGACCCGACCAAGGACCGCGACGACGACTCGGCCTGGCTGCGGACCTGCACGATCATCACCACCGAGGCCACCGACGCGGTGGGGCACATCCACCACCGGATGCCGATGGTGGTCCGGCGGGAGGCCGTCGACGGCTGGCTGGACCCGGGTCTGACCGATCCGACCAAGGTGCGAGAGCTGCTCGCGGTCACCGACGCCGAGCTGCTCGAGGCGTACGCGGTGTCGACCGAGGTCAACAGCGTCCAGAACAACCATCCGGGGCTCCGCGACCCGATTCCCGCCGAGGAGACGCTGACTCCTGGGGAACCCGCGCAGGACCCGCTGGTGTGACCACGTGCACGGTGCTGGCCGTTGAGACGCCGCAGGGACCGGGGCGCTGCTACGTCGACCTGGCCGAGGAGCCCACGGCGCTGCTGGTCCTGGGGCACGGCGCCGGAGGTGGCACCCACGCCGCCGACCTGGAGCTGCTGGCTCGGCGGCTGCCCAGCCTGGGCGTCACCGTGGTCCGGTTCGAGCAGCCCTGGCGAACCGCGGGACGCCGGGTCGCCGGGCCACCGGCCACGCTCGACGAGGCCTGGCGGGCCGCCGTGGCCGAGCTGCGCCGCCAGCCGTGGGCGGCAGGACGGCTGTTCGTCGGCGGCCGCAGCGCGGGCGCACGGGTCGCGTGCCGCACCGCGTTGGCCGTCGAGGCGGTCGGCGTGGTCTGTCTGGCCTTCCCGCTGCATCTGCCCGGCCGGCCCGAGAAGTCCAGGGCGGCTGAGCTGTTCACCGCCAGCGTGCCCCGGCTGGTGCTGCAGGGGAGCAAGGACACGTTCGGAACGCCGGACGAGATCCGCGAGGCCATGGGGATGGCACCGGGCATCCGGCTGGTCGAGCTACCGGGGGCCGACCACGGCTTCCGGGTGACCAAGGCCGCATCCTTCACCGCCGCTGATCTGCGGGCGCGAGTGCTGGCTGAGGTTGGCCTGTTCGTCGGCGGGGAAGGGAATAGCGTGGCCCCGCCCGCGTTGCACTGTCCATGCCGCTGTTCGCCGACCCGTTCACCGAGCCGTCGCGGCGCAGTGGGTCGCCGGTACTCTCGTATGTGATGACCAGCCCCGCGACTCTTGCCGCCTCCCCGCCGAGCCCGCCGGAGATCGGCCACGCCGAGACCCCTGACGAGCGGCACGCCCGGTTCGAGTCGGACGCGCTGCAGTACCTGGACCAGCTGTACGCCGCGGCGCTGCGGATGACCCGGAACCCGTCTGACGCCGAGGACGTGGTGCAGGAGACCTACGCCAAGGCGTACGCGTCCTTCCACCAGTTCACTCCCGGCACCAACCTCAAGGCCTGGCTCTACCGGATCCTGACCAACACCTACATCAACTCCTACCGGAAGAAGCAGCGCGAGCCGCAGATCTCCGACGGGGAGAACGTGGAGGACTGGCAGCTGGCCCGGGCCGAGTCGCACACGTCCAGCGGCCTCAAGTCCGCGGAGATGGTGGCCCTGGAACGGCTGCCCGACTCCGATGTCAAGGAAGCTTTGCAGCAGCTGGCCCCGGACTTCCGCCTCGCGGTCTACCTTGCTGACGTGGAGGGCTTCGCCTACAAGGAGATCGCCGAGATCATGGGCACGCCGATCGGCACGGTGATGTCCCGGCTGAACCGTGGCCGAACCCAGCTGCGCCGGCTCCTCGCCGAGTACGCCGAGGAGCGCGGGCTGACTCGGGAAGGCAGTCGGGCATGAACGCGGATCAGCCGGGAGACGGCAACGACTACTGCGAGCTCGTCGTCCACCGGATGCACGAGTTCCTCGACAACGAGCTGGACGAGGCGACCGGCGACGAGATCCGGGCGCACCTTGCGGCCTGCGAACCGTGCCTGCACCGCTACGACGTCGAGCAGGCGGTGCGGACCCTGCTGCGCAAGACCTGCATCAGTGAGGTGGCTCCGGCTTCGCTGCGGACCCGGATCGTAACCCAGCTGACCGTAATCCGCCGCAGCCTCTAGGACTCTGCTGCAGGTTGCTGCACTTCTCAGCCTCGAGAAGTGCAGCAACCTGCCACCAAACGCTCAGGCGTTGGGGCGCTTGCCGTGGTTCGCGTTCTTCTTACGCCGCGCCCGACGCTTCCGTCCACTTTTAGCCATCTGCTCGCTCCTCGCCTTCTGATCGATCGCAGCGGCCAAGTCTGCCACGCTCTTCGGGCATCGGAGGAGTATCCCGTTGGCGTTCGGAGGCGTGATGAGCGGAGCACGCTTTTCGGTCCGCGAAGAGCGACGACGACGGCAGCCGTCAGGATGCGACGGGTGCGAGAAGAGCACAAAGGACCAGTGGATCGGCATCTCACCTTGGCGAGGTCGTCACTGCCGCGTCAAGCACCTGGAAGGGATCGGGTGCCTGCTCCGGTAGCGACCTAGGGTTGCTTCCATGCCATCGATGTCGGAGATCGTCTCCGGACGAACCGACCTGTCCGAGGACGACCACAAGTGGTTGCGCCTGCTGGTCTCCGAATGGCACCTCTTCGCGGACCTCAGCTTTTCCGATCTCGTCCTCTGGGTCCCGGACCGCGACCCCAACGTCTACTGGGCGGCCGCCCAGATCCGGCCGACCACCGGGCCGACCTCGTTGTTCGACGACGTGGTGGGGGACCTGATCGCCTACTCACCCGAGCATCTGGTGTCCGATGCCTTCGTCAGCGGGGAGATCACCCAGACGAGCGAGGCCAAGCTGCTGGCCGGGATCCCGGTCGACGTGCACGCCATCCCGGTCAGACGGGGGGAGCGGGTGATCGCGGTCGTCGAGCAGCACAAGAGCCAGCTCGACGAGCGGGTGCCCAGCTTCCTCGAGCAGGCGTACTTGGCGACCTCGGCCCAGCTGGCCACGATGATCTCGGTGGGAGCGTTCCCGCTGCCCGACGACGTCACCAACCTGGCCTTCAACCCGCGGGTCGGGGATGGGTTCATCCGGGTCAACGCGATCGGCGACGTCGAGTACGCCAGCCCCAACGCCCTGAGCGCGTACCGACGGCTGGGCCTGATCGGCGACCTGGTCGACGAGAACCTGCCCAGTCTGACGGCCGCCCTCTTCCCGGCCGGGCCCGGTCCGGTCGACGACTCGGTGGCGTCGGTGATGTCCGGCCGGAACGCCCGGCGGACCGAGCTGGTCTCCGGCGACGCCCACCTCATGGTGCGGGTGCTGCCGCTGTGGGTGGACCGGGAACGAGTCGGGGCGATCGTGCTCTGCCGCGACGTCAGTGACTTGCGCAGCAAGGAGCGCCTGCTGGTCACCAAGGACGCGACCATCCGGGAGATCCATCACCGGGTCAAGAACAACCTGCAGACCGTCGCCGCACTGCTCCGGATGCAGGCCCGCCGGATCTCCTCACCGGAGGCGCGGGCCGCGCTCAACGACGCGATGTCGCGGGTGTCCTCGATCGCCATCGTGCACGAGACGCTGGCCCAGGCCTTCGACGAGATCGTCGAGTTCGACCGCGTCGCCGACGGGCTACTTCGGATGGTGGGGGAGGTGGCCGCGTCCTGGGGTGGCGTGTCGGCCGTCCGGAAGGGCAGCTTCGGCCTGCTCTCCGCCGACGTGGCCACGAGCCTGGCGATGATCATCACCGAGCTGTGCCAGAACGCGGTCGAGCACGGGCTGGCGGCATCCTCGGGCGAGGTCCGTGTGGTGCCCACCGCGGCCGACGGGCGGTTGCTGGTGGAGATCAGCGACGACGGCCGCGGACTGCCCGACGGGTTCGACTGGCGTACCTCGCGCAGCCTGGGCCTGTCCATCGTCACCACCCTGGTCGCGGAGATGGAAGGCACATTCACCCTCGGGCCCCAGCCGGATGGTCCGGGAACGAGAGCCGTGGTCGATATCCCGATCTAGTGCCCAACTCGCCGTCGGCGGTGGACAACCCCGCCGGGATCCTTGACTTCGCGGGGCTGCCGGTATTCGCTGGGTCATTGTTTGCCTCAACGCAGAGGAGTCGGGGATGTCCTTTCGCCGTACCGCATGCCCCTTGCTCGTCGCCGGTCTGGCCCTTGCGGTCAGTATCGGGCCGACCGTCACCCTGGCCGGGGCCGGTCCGACCACCGGGTCAGGCGCCCCGCCCACAACGGTGACGGCGGCCGCAGCTCCCACCGGAGGCGGGTCCGACAGCGGTCGCGGCCTCAAGGCTCGACACTCCCTGCGGGCCCCGGTGACCGACGAGACGTTCTACTTCGTCATGGCGGACCGGTTCGAGAACGGCACCAACGCCAACAACACCGGTGGGATCTCTGGCGGGCCGATGGAGCACGGATATGACCCGACCAACAAGGGCTTCTACAACGGCGGCGACCTCAACGGCTTGCTGAAGCGCATCGACTACATCCAGGGGCTTGGTACGACCTCGATCTGGCTGACCCCGAGCTTCAAGAACAAGGCGGTGCAGCTCGAGGACGGCCCCTCGGCCGGCTACCACGGCTACTGGATCACCGACTTCACCCAGATCGACCCGCACCTGGGCACCAACGCAGAGCTGCGCGCGCTGGTTGATGCCGCCCATGCGCGGGGCATGAAGGTCTACTTCGACATCATCACCAACCACACGGCTGACGTGATCGGTTACGAGGAAGGCGCCCGCACCGCGTACGTGCCCAAGGACGTCGAGCCGTACCGCACGGCATCCGGCCGCCCCTTCGACGACCGCGACTATGCCGGCACCAACCGCTTCCCGCCGCTGGACCCGGAGACGTCGTTCCCCTACACACCCGTGCTCGAGGAGGGCGAGGAGAACCTCAAGGTCCCGGCCTGGCTCAACGACGTGACGCTCTACCACAACCGGGGCAACACGACGTTCGTCGACGAGGACTCCTACTACGGCGACTTCTTCGGTCTCGACGACCTGTTCACCGAGCACCCGACCGTGGTCAACGGGATGATCGACATCTACAAGACCTGGATCCGCGAGATGGGCATCGACGGCTTCCGGATCGACACCATGAAGCACGTCGACGACGAGTTCTGGCAGAGGTTCGGCCCTGAGGTGCTCGCGTACGCGAAGAGCCAGGGCAAGCGCGAGTTCTTCATGTTCGGCGAGGTCTTCGACACCACCCGGCCGTTCACCTCGCAGTACACCACCCGCAACAAGATGCAGGCGGTGCTGGACTTCCCGTTCCAGGACGCGGCCCGCAAGTTCGCCTCCCAGAGCCAGCCGACCAGCCAGCTGGGCACGTTGTTCCGGAACGACGACTGGTACACCGACGCGGACTCCAACGTCTACCAGCTGCCCACCTTCCTCGGAAACCACGACATGGGCCGGATCGGCTACTTCCTCACCGCCGACAACGCCGGGGCGACGGAGACCGAGCTGCTGGCCCGGGACCGGCTCGCCCATGAGCTGATGTACTTCTCGCGCGGCAACCCGGTGGTCTACTACGGCGACGAGCAGGGATTCACCGGTACCGGTGGCGACCAGGTCGCTCGGCAGACGATGTTCGCCAGCCAGGTCGCTGACTACCGCGATGACGACCTGCTGGGGACCGACCGGACCCACGCCCAGGACAACTTCAACACCGCACACCCGCTCTACACCAAGATCCGGGACCTCGCCGAGCTTGCGAAGGACCATCCGGCGTTGCGGAACGGGGCGCACCAGCACCGCTACGCCAGCGACGAGGCCGGCATCTACGCGTTCTCCCGACTGCTGCGCACTTCTCAGCACGAGTACGTCGTGGTGCTGAACAACAGCGAGTCGGCGAAGACCGCGACGATCCCGACCTACGTCGCGAATGGCGCGTTCACCAAGATCTACGGCGAGGGTCCGCAGAGCAAGGTCACGAACGGCAACCGCCGACTCTCGGTGACCGTGCCCGCTCTGTCGACCGTGGTCTACAAGTCGGTGCGGAAGATCCCGCGGGCGACCGTAAGGCCGCAGATCTCGCTGAACCGGCCGCAGCCGACGGCGGAGACCAACTCCCGGATGCTGGTTTCGGCGAACGTCAGTGGCTCGTCGTTCAACGAGGTGACCTTCTACGCCAAGTCCGGCCGCGGTGGCTGGAAGAACATCGGGACCGACGACACCCGGCCGTACCGGGTGTTCCATGACGTCAGCTCGCTCGACGACGGCGACCGGGTGGCTTACCGCGCCGTCGTGCGGGACAACGCCGGTCACAGGCGGGTGAGCGCACAGCGACAGGCCACCGTCCCGCCACCCGAGCTCACCATCAAGCTGCCGGCGGAGGGAGCCGGAGTCTTCGGCACCATCGAGGTGCGGGTGCTCGCCGATCCGGAACGGGCCACTCACGTGGTTCGCATCCAGCGCCGGGTGAACAACGGCAGCTGGGAGACGGTGCGCACCGACCGGTCGTCGCCTGTCTACAGCTACTACGACGACCTGTCCGACGTGCCGGTGGGGACGACGCTCCAGTACCGGGCCATCCTGCGCGAGCCGGACGGTACCCGCGTGGTGAGCCCGGTTCGTACGGTCAACCGGGTGGCCCCGGTGCCGCTGGTGCCCAGCGTGACGGTGGCCGGGTCGCTCCAATCGGAGATGGGCTGTCCGGCGGACTGGGACCCGGCGTGTGACGCGAGCGATCTCACCTTCGACACGTCCGACGGCCTGTGGAAGAAGACCGTCACGCTCCCGGCGGGCAGCTACGAGTGGAAGGTCGCCGTCAACAACAGCTGGGACGTCAACTACGGAGCCGGGGGCGCCGCGGGCGGGTCGAACCTCGCCCTCACACTGGCCACCGAGTCCTCAGTGACATTCGTCTGGGACCAGGTGAGCAAGATCCCGACGGCTACCGTCAACTGAGCAGGCGCACAGCGCACCACGAACGCCAGCCATCCTCGCGATGGCTGGCGTTCGCATTGTCGGACCGGACGAAGCGGCTGGGCAAAGCAGAACGCCGGGGGTTTCCCCCCGGCGTCGACACTGGAGGGCAGCGGCTAAGCCGTGCGGATCCGGGCTCGGGCGGCCCGGCGCTTCAGCGCCCGCCGCTCGTCCTCACTGAGTCCGCCCCACACACCATGATCCTGCCCTGCTTCCAGCGCCCACTGAAGGCATGCGTCTCGGACATCGCATCGCCGGCAGACCTGCTTCGCCTCTTCGATCTGGAGTAGAGCCGGGCCGGTGTTCCCGATGGGGAAGAAAAGCTCCGGGTCTTCATCCAGACAGGCGGCACGGTGGCGCCAATCCATGGCGTTACACACTCCTCACTGGTAACTCGGAAACCCCATCAGGGGCCCCCGCGTGCTGGTGGAAGCCAGCCACCGTCTATCATGAGGCGCTTAACTCCCACCAAAGACTTTCAAGTATCGAGGGGCAGCACAAGGGGCTAACCCGTCGACTGGCTCACATTTGGACAGATTCCCCACTCCGTGGCGCCCGAAACCGGATCTGTGGCCTGACTTGGGGACCCATCGCGTACGCCTAGAGTTGGGCGCGTGGCCGACCGCCCGCCCTTCCGCCCGGCACCGATGGTGCTGGCCGCTGCGCTGCTGGGGGTAGAGGCCCTGGCCGCCTTGGTCTTCGGCGGCATCGCGCTGACTCAGATCCGGATCAGCCGGGCCGAGTTCGGTGCGGGTGTCGCGATCTGGATGCTCGGCTACGGCGTCCTGCTGCTGGCGATCGCCCGCGGGGTCTTCCTCGGCCGACGCTGGAGCCGGGCCCCGGCGATCGCCACGCAGCTGATCCTGCTGCCCATCGCGTTCAGCTTCCGGGCGGAGCCGACCACCTGGGTGGCCGGGGCGATCGTGGTGGCGGCGGTGGGCTCTCTGGTCGGCCTGCTGCACCCACGTTCCACCGAGGTCTTCGTCGGCTCCACCGCCGCCCAGCCGCCCGATTCGTCCCGCTGAACCCACGAGGGGCAGCCGAGTGGCGGGAGGATGGCCGGGACGTCAGCGATCCACCACCGGGTCTAGTGACACGCCACTAGCCCTCCAGCGCGCTGGTCAGCTCCGCGTCGTGCGCGGCCTCTGCCTCGGCCTCGGCCTTGACCCGGCGTAGGAAGGTCCGCGTCCGCTCCTCCTGCGGGTTGAGCAGGACATCGTTCGGCGGGCCTTCCTCGACCACCACTCCCTGGTCCATGAACACCACTCGGTCGGCCACACCCCGAGCGAAGGCCATCTCGTGGGTCACCACGATCATCGTGGTGCCACTCTCGGCCAGATCGCGCATGACGGCAAGCACCTCCCCGACCAGTTCGGGGTCCAGTGCCGAGGTCGGCTCGTCGAACAGCATCAGCTCCGGTTTCATGGCCAGTGCCCGGGCGATCGCCACCCGCTGCTGCTGTCCACCGGACAGCTGGGCGGGGTAGTAGTCGGCGCGTTCGGCGAGGCCAACCTTCTCGAGCAGCTCATGTGCCTCGGCCCGGGCCGTGCTCTTCTTCATCCCCTTGACCTGGACCGGCGCCTCCATCACGTTCTCGACCGCCGTCATGTGCGGGAACAGGTTGAACCGCTGGAACACCATGCCGATCCGGGCCCGCTGGCGGGCGATGTCCTTGTCGGTCCGCATGTGCAGCTTGCCGTTGCGATCCTCGATCCCCACCAGCTCGCCGCCGACCCAGATCCGCCCACCGGTGAGGGTCTCCATCTGGTTGATCAGCCGCAGGAACGTGGTCTTGCCCGAACCGGACGGTCCGAGCAGGCAGACAACCTCACCCTGGTCCACGGTCATGTCGACGCCTTTGAGCACCTCGTTGCTTCCGAAGGCCTTGGTCACGTTGACCGCGCGGACCAGGGGCTCGCCCTCCGCCGTAGCGACGCTCACTTGGACGCTCCGATCGTCAGGCCCTTGGCCGCCTTGTCCTTGTCGGCGGCCACGTGGACGCCGAAGCCCCGACCGAACCGCTTCTCCAGGTAGGACTGGATGATCATCAGGACACTGCAGGCGATCAGGTAGTACAAGGTCGCCGCGACCAGGATCGGTAGCACGACGAACGTCCGCGACCCGATGGCCTGCAGCTGGTAGAAGAGGTCAGTGGTCACCGGAATGGCGATCAGCAGCGACGTGTCCTTGAGCATGGCCGTCGTCTCGTTGCCGGTCGGAGGGACGATGACCCGCATGGCCTGGGGCAGCACCACCCGGCGCATGGCCTTACCGCGGCTCATCCCCAGCGCCTGGGCCGCCTCCATCTGGCCCCGGTCCACGCTCAGGATCCCGGCCCGGGCGATCTCGGCCATGTAGGCGGCCTCGGAGGCCGCCAGGCCGATCACTCCACCCACCAGACCGCCGAACAAGGCGTTGGCGTCCAGGGTGAGAAAGCGCCAGTCGCCGCTCAGGCCGAGCCAGTCGATGATCAGCCAGTCGAACGGCACCCCGAGCGAGAGCCCTTCCTGGAAGAGCACGCCGAGCGCGCCCATGATCGTCAGCAGCACGTAGCGGGGGATGGCCCGGAAGAACCAGGTGTAGAGCCAGGACACACCGCGGAGGACCGGGTTGTCCGACAGCCGCATCACCGCGAGGATGACGCCGAGCGCAACGCCGAAGATCATCGACAGCACCGTGACCAGGATGGTGCCCTTCCAGAACCCCTCGATCACCGGCGACTGAACCATGGCCTCGAGGACGAAGGGCCAGTCGAACGCCGGATTGTTGATCAGCAGGTTGAGGAACATGGCGGCGAGCACGGCGAGTACCGCGATGGCCACCCAGCGGCCGGGATGCCGGACGGGGGTGGCCCGGATCAGCCCCGGGCGGTCATCGTTGACCGACGCCGGGGCTGACAGGGTGCTGGTCATGGGTTGACGGCGAAGTCGTCGATAGCGCCCTGCTCGACCCCCCACTTCTTCAGGGCGGCCTCGTACGCACCGTCGGCCTCGATCTGCTCCAGGGCCTCGACGATCGCGTCGGCGAACTCGGTCTCGGCCTTCGGCAGCACGTAGCCGTACGGTGCGGCCTCGTAGATGTCCCCAAGGGTCTCGAGCTTGTCGCCGGTCTGCTTGACCGCGTACGCCACGACCGGCGAGTCGGCCAGCATCGCGTCGGCCTTGCCTGTGGCGACGGCATTGGTGGCCTGGTCCTGGCCGCCGTAGCGGAGCACCTTGATCTCGTTGCCGCCGCACTTCTTGTTCCGGGCGGGGAGGTCTTCGGTGTCCTGCACCGTGTCGGTCTGCACGGCGATGGTCTTGCCGCAGGCATTGTCCGGGTCGACGCCCTTGGGGTTGCCCTTTGCGGTGGCCCATTGGGTCCCAGCCTCGAAGTAGCTGACCATGGTTACGGCCTGCTTCCGCTCATCGTTGATGGTGAACGAGGAGATGCCGATGTCGTACTTCTTGCCGTTCACGCCGTTGATGATGGAACCGAAGTCAGCCGGCTGCCATTCGGTCTTGACCCCGAACTTGGCCGCGACCGCGTTGAACACGTCGACGTCCATACCCTGCACGGTCTTGCCGTCCGCGGCGAGGAACTCATTCGGCGCGTAGGTGGCGTCGGTGCCGATCTTGATAACGCCGGCGCTCTTGATGCTCTCCGGGAGCTTGGCGGAAAGGTCCTCGTTCTGGCTCACCGACACCGACGGCGCCTGCGACCCGGCCGGCTCACCACCCAGCGAGTCCGAGCCGCAGGCGCTCAACAGCAAGGCGCCGACGCTGACCGTGACCAAGCTCATCTTCTTGCGAATGTTCACCGAAATCTCCTCCTGCGAGTCCTGACGACTTTTGACAAGATCCTTGCACGCAACATCGCCGCAACGGCCACCTCAGGGGGTTCGGAATCTGATCGAAACGCAGATCTTGCTGCTCAGCGCACCCGTCCGGCCCCGGCTGAGGGCACCCCGACGAAGTGCGCGGGCGGGTCGAACCCGGCTGCCGCGAAGCGCTCGGTGATGCCGGCGGCCACCTCGGCGGACGCGCCGGCCGGCACCAGGGCGATGATGCAGCCACCGAAGCCGCCGCCGGTCATCCGGGCCCCGAACGCCCCCCGCGCCCGCGCGGTCTCCACCGCCAGGTCGACCGTCGGCACGGTGATCTCGAAGTCGTCACGCATGGAGGCGTGGGAGGCGTCGAGCAGTGGACCCAGCTCGTCTACCCGACCGGCCCGCAGCAGGTCGGCCGCCGCCAGCACCCGAGCGTTCTCGGTCACCACATGCCGGACCCGGCGCCGCATCACCGCATCCGGCAGCTGGGCGAGCGCGGCGTCCAGGTCGTCCACGTCCCGCAGTGCCGCCACCGCGAGCAGCCGGGCCGCCTCCTCGCAGCTGGCCCGCCGGGTGGCGTACTCGCTGTCCACCAGGGCGTGCGGGGTCCGGGTGTCCAGGACCAGCAGCTCCAGTCCGGCGGCGGGCAGGTCCAGCGCCACCGGTTCGTCGGCGTGGGTGCGGCAGTCGAAGAACAGCGCGTGACCGGCCGTGCTCAGCGTCGAGGCGGCCTGGTCCATCAGGCCGGTCGGCGCGCCGACGAAGTCGTTCTCCGCCCGCCGCGCGATCTTGGCCCGCTCGAGCAGCGGGATGTCCAGCCCGTTGAGGTCCACCAGGGCGGTGAGGACAGCGCACTCCAGGGCGGCCGAGGAGGACAGGCCGGCCCCGACCGGCACATCAGAGGTGAGTACCAGGTCGGCGCCGTCCACGCGGTGCCCGGCCTGCTCGAGGGCCCAGACCACGCCGGCGACGTACGCGGACCAGCCCGGCCGGCCGGGGATCAGGTCGTCGGGCCCGAAGGTCTCGGTGCCCTCGTGGCTCAGCGAGGTGGCTGTCCACCGCTCGTCGTCACGTGGTGCGGCCGCCACGGTGACCCGCTGAGCCAGCGCGAAGGGCATCACGAAGCCCTCGTTGTAGTCGGTGTGCTCACCGATCAGGTTGGCCCGACCCGGAGCAGCCCAGATGCCGGTGGGGAGATGACCCAGCCGCTCGACGAAGGCGGCGGTGACGACCTCAGCGTCTGGCACGGGTCGTACTCTACGAGCGTGCTCGCTGCCTCCGCCGTCGCGGCCTCCCCGGAATCCCCTCTGGCGGCCCTCCGGGTGGGAGAGACGGAGCCGCCACCGGTGCCGGACGGCTGGGTCCGCGTCGAGGTGAGGGCGGCTGCGCTCAACCAGCACGACGTCTGGTCCCTGCGCGGGGTCGGCCTGGCGGCCGAGCGGTTGCCGATGATCCTGGGCTGCGATGCGGCCGGGACCGATCCCGACGGCCGCGAGGTGGTCGTGCACGCCGTGGTGAACGATCCCGATTTCGTCGGCTCGGACGCAACCTACGATCCCCGGCGCTCGCTGCTGTCGGAGCGTTATCCGGGCACGCTCGCCGAGTCGGTCTGGGCGCCGCGGGCGAACTTGGTCGACAAGCCCTCCGAGCTGAGCTTCGCGGAGGCGGCGTGCCTGCCGACGGCCTGGCTGACCGCCTACCGGATGCTCTTCACCCAGTCCGGAACCAAGCCGGGGGACACGGTCCTGGTCCAGGGCGCGGGCGGGGGGGTGGCTACCGCGCTGGTCGTCCTCGGCCGGCACGCAGGCCTGCGGATGTGGGTCACCTCACGCGACGAGGCCCGCGGAGCCCGCGCCGTCGAACTCGGCGCGGACCAGGCCTTCGCGTCGGGCGAGCGACTGCCCGAGCGGGTCGACGCCGTGATGGAGACCGTCGGAGCGGCCACGTGGTCGCACTCCATCAACGCCCTGCGGCCGGGCGGCACGCTGGTGATCAGCGGAACCACCTCGGGCGCCGAACCGGTTCGGGCCGAGCTGACCAAGATCTTCTTCCGACCGCTGCGGGTGATCGGCTCCACGATGGGCACCCGGGACGAGCTGGTCGCGCTCACCGAGATGCTGGTCACCACCGGCGCCCGTCCGGTGATCGACCGGGTGCTACCGCTCGACCGGGTGTCCGACGGGCTGGCGGCGCTCATCGACGGCGGCGTGTTCGGCAAGGTCGTCGTCGAGCCCTGAGTCAGCCCACGGCGCCTGAAGGTCGAGCAGCAAGGCCAGGGACCAGTCGATCTCGCGCATGGCAGCGTGGGGCAGGTAGTCCACCTGCTCACCCAGCCGTTGCTCGGGGTCAACCGCGTTGAACCCATCACAGAGAGTTTCGCCGTGCTCACGCTGACCCGAGGGAGTCGCCGATTGGTGGAGTTCTCGACCACCTGAGGGCCGCGACGGCGAGGAGGCCTCATTCGTCCTCGTCGTCCAGCCGGGCCAGCCAGGTCGCCAGCCGCTCGATGGGCACCTCGAACTCCGGGTTCAGGTCGACAAAGGCACTCAGCTGCTCAGCCAGCCAGCCGAGGCTGACCTCTTCCTCGCCTCGGCGGCTGGCCAGCTCCTCGATGCCCCGGTCGGTGAAGTACATCAGTCGCTCCGCGACGGAGAGGCGTGGGGAGCGCAAGCGCTCACGATCCTGTTCCTCCGTCGAATAAGCCCTCCTGCGTCGGGACGGTTCGACGGTCGGACTTCGTCCGATGCAGCACCGTCACCACCCGACTCAGGCCAAAGCCGCATCCAGCAGCTCGCGCTGCTGCACCTCGTGCACCTTGGCCGAACCCACCGCCGGGGCCGAGGACGCCGGGCGGGTGATCGGGGTCAGCTTCCAGTCCTTGTCCGGGAGGGCCTCCGCCAGCGCACCGGGCAGGTTGAGGGCCATGAACGACCATGCGCCCTGGTTGCTCGGCTCGTCCTGCACCCAGCGCACCTTGTGCACCTGCTCGAAGCGGGCCAGGTAGTCCGCGATCTGCTTGGCCGGCAGCGGGTAGAGCCGCTCGACCGCCAGGATCGCCACCTTGCCCTCCAGGCCCGCGGCCTTACGCCGGTTGACCAGGTCCCAGCGAACCTTGCCCGAGCAGAGGACCACCGTGGTGACCTGGCTCGAGTCCGTGACCGTCGGGTCGGGCAGCACCGGCTGCCAGGAGCCGCGGGTGAAATCCGCCGGGTCGGAGGTCGCCAGCTTGTTGCGCAGCATCGACTTCGGGGTGAAGACGATCAGCGGTCGGTGCAGCTCCCCGAGCGCCTGCTGCCGCAGCATGTGGAAGTGGCTGGCCGGCGTGGAGGGCTGCGCCACGGTGAACGCGTCCTCGGCCGCCAGCTGCAGCCAGCGCTCGATCCGACCGGAGGAGTGGTCCGGGCCCTGACCCTCGTAGCCGTGCGGCAGCAGCAGCACCACCCCGGACTTTTGCGTCCACTTGGCCTGGCCGGAGCTGATGAACTCGTCGATGATCGTCTGGGCGCCATTGGCGAAGTCGCCGAACTGAGCCTCCCAGAGCACCAGCGCCTCGGGGTTGGCTACCGAGTAGCCGTACTCGAAGCCCATCGCCGCGAACTCGCTCAGCAGCGAGTCGAAGACGTGGAACTTGCCCTGCTCGTCGTCGAGGTGCTTCAGCGGGACCCAGGTGTCGCCGGTCTTGCGGTCCACGATCGAGGCGAAGCGCTGGACGAAGGTGCCTCGGCGGGTGTCCTGGCCCGTCAGCCGGACCGTACGCCCGTCGAGCAGCAGCGACCCGAGGGCCACGATCTCTCCGGTGGCCCAGTCGATCGGCCCCTGGGTGATCGCCGCGGCCCGCCGCTGCAGCTGGGGCATCACCTTGGGATGCACGGTGAAGCCGTCCGGGAAGGTGGTGTGGGCGTCGGCGATCTTCTTCAGCGTCTCGACGGTGATCGCGGTGCCGTGCTTGGCTCCCTCCTTGGCCGGGTAGACCGGCACCCGGTTCCAGTCCACGTCGCGGGCCTTGGCCTCGGGGTTGCGAACCTCTTTGAACACGCTCTCGAGCCGCTGCTGGAACCTGCCCATCACCGTCTCGGCGTCCTCCACGGTGATGTCGCCGCGGCCGATCAGCGCCTCGGTGTAGAGCTTGCGCACCGAGCGCTTCTTCTCGATCAGGTCGTACATCCGCGGCTGGGTGAAGCTCGGGTCGTCGCCCTCGTTGTGGCCGCGCCGGCGGTAGCAGACCAGGTCGATGACGACGTCCTTGTTGAACTCCTGCCGGAAGGCGAAGGCCAGCCGGGCCACCCGGATGCAGGCCTCGGGGTCGTCGCCGTTGACGTGGAAGATCGGCGCCTGGATCATCCGCGCCACGTCGGTGCAGTAGATCGAGGACCGGGACTCGGTCGGCGCCGTGGTGAAGCCGACCTGGTTGTTCACGATGATGTGGATGGTGCCGCCGGTGCGGTAGCCCCGGAGCTGGGACAGGTTGAGGGTCTCGGCGACCACGCCCTGGCCGGCGAACGCGGCGTCGCCGTGCAGCAGCACCGGCAGCACCGGGAACGCGCCACCCTGGTCCAGCCTGTCCTGCTTGGCCCGGGCGATGCCCTCCAGCACGGGGTTGACCGCCTCCAGGTGGCTGGGGTTGGCGGCCACCGACGTCTTGATCGTGGCTCCGCTGAGGGCGGTGAACTGGCCCTCCGAGCCCAGGTGGTACTTCACGTCGCCGGAGCCCTGCACGGTCCGTGGGTCGAGGTTGCCCTCGAACTCACGGAAGATCTGCGCGTACGACTTGCCCACGATGTTGGACAGCACGTTCAGCCGGCCACGGTGCGGCATGCCGATGCAGACCTCGGTCAGCCCGGTGTCGGCCGCCTGCTCGCACACCTCGTCCAGCAGCGCGATCGCCGACTCCCCACCCTCGAGAGAGAACCGCTTCTGCCCGACGAACTTGGTCTGCAGGAAGGTCTCGAAGATCTCGGCCTCGTTGAGCTTGTCCAGGATCCGCAGGTGCTCCTCGCGGGGCAGCGACTCGTGCGGCCGCTCCACCCGGTCCTGGATCCACTTACGCTGGGCCGGCTCGGAGATGTGCATGTACTCGATGCCGATGGTGCGGCAGTACGAGTCGCGCAGGATGCCGAGGATCTTGCGCATCTTCATCAGCCCTTGGCCGCCGGCGAACGAGCCGGTGGCGAACTCCCGGTCGAGGTCCCACAGGGTCAGCCCGTGAGTCTGCACGTCGAGGTCGTGGTGCCGCCGCTGCCGGTACTCCAGCGGGTCGGTATCGGCCATCAGGTGTCCGCGGACCCGGTAGGCGTTGATCATCTCCATGATCCGGGCCTGCTTAGGGATCTGGTCTTCGTGGTCGCTGCTGATGTCCTGCGCCCAGCGGATCGGCTCGTACGGGATCCGCAGCGCGGCGAACACGCTGTCGTAGAAGCCGTCCTCGCCGAGCAGCAGAGCGTGCAGCCGCTGCAGGTACTGCCCGGACTGGGCGCCCTGGATGACCCGGTGGTCGTAGGTGGAGGTCAGCGTCATCACCTTGGAGACGCTCATCAGGGACAGCTTGTCCGGATCGGAGCCCTGGAACTCCGGCGGGTAGTCCATCGAGCCGACGCCGATGATGGTGCCCTGGCCCTGCATCAGCCGCGGCACGGAGTGGTTGGTGCCGATGGTGCCGGGGTTGGTCAGCGTGATGGTGGTGCCGGCGAAGTCCTCGACGGTCAGCTGCCCGGCGCGGGCCTTCTTGACCATCTGCTCGTACGCGGTCCAGAACTGGGCGAAGTCCAGGGTCTCGCAGCTCTTGATGCTCGGCACCAGCAGCTGGCGCGTGCCGTCGGGCTTGGGCAGGTCGATCGCGAGGCCGAGGTTGACGTGGGCCGGCACGACCATGGTCGGCTTGCCGTCGACCATCTCGTAGCCGTTGTTCATCTCCGGGTGCGTCTTGAGAGCCTGCACCATGGCGTAGCCGATCAGATGGGTGTAGGACACCTTCCCGCCGCGGGCCCGGCGCAGGTGGTTGTTGATCACCACGCGCTGGTCGATCAGCAGCTTGACCGGCAACGAGCGCACGCTGGTTGCGGTCGGCACGGACAGTGAGATGTCCATGTTCTTCGCGGTGCGGGCCGGAGCTCCCTTGAGCGGGGTGCGGACCGGCGCCTCGATGGCCACGTTGGGCCGGTTCGCCGGGTTGGGCGGGTCAGCGGGTACGCCGCCGCGGGCGCCCGGGCTGGTCGGCCGGGTGTCCTTGATCTGGGCCGGACGCTCGACGGTGGGCGCACGCCGCGAGGTGGTGTCCGGGCGCTGGATGGCTGGGGCCTTCGGCTCAGCCTGCTTCGGGGCCGGAGCGGGGGCGGCGGCTTGGGCCGCCCGGTCGGCGGCCCGGCGCGGCTGCGCAGGCTGAGCGGAGGGCGCCGACTCGGGCGCCGGTTGGCGGTCGGCGGCGCGGGCCGGCCGAGTGGCCTGGCCGTTCCCATGGCCCGGGGCACCGTGGGCCTGGAAGTACGCCGCCCAGGTCTCGTCGACCGAGCTGGGGTCGGCGGAGTACTGCTCGTACATTTCCTCCAACAACCAGTCGTTGGCGCCAAAGTCCTCGTCGACGGCGCTGGATGATTGGTCGGGCACGATGGCCACAGCTTCGCCTTCCTGGTACTCGCCTCGCGGGCTCACACCCGCCTGCGGCCCCGTCCTGCGATCACCGCCCGGCGGGCCTGTTCCAGGCTACCCAGGATTGACACCTCAACCGGTCAGCAGGGGTGGTGGGTCCTGGGCCGATCTACCTGTGATCATCCATCGCCGGTACTCCGCTGTCCAGCACCGAGGAACCGCCAGGCCCGGGTGACGACGTAGCCGGTGAAGGCCAACAGGCCCAGGTTGCGCACCGCCGTGACGATCGTCGCGATCACGAGCATCGCCGGTCCGGTGCGGCCGAGCAGGCCGTTGTACAACGTGGGATAGACGAGGTGGGTGAGCAGGGCGAGCGCGAGCAGCGCGTACGCGGTGTGCCGGATGGCCGGCCGCTCGGCCGGGGTGGCGCGGTGGCGGAGCAGCAGCAACGCGGCACCCGGACCACCGAGCCACAGCAGGTACTGCGGGCTGAGCGTCTTGTTGGTCACGATCATCACCGCGATGGTGGTCAGGACCAGGAATGCGACCGCGACCGGCGTCCCGCCGCCGGCCCGGAACGCCCGGACGAACAGCACGGCCAGGACGGCCAGCCCGATGACGGTGGCGACGTTGCTGACCCCGACCCAGAGCTCCACGCCCGGTCCGAAGATCTCGTAGGCCTGATAGCGGGAGATCCGGACGACCCAGGCGTCCGGGCGCAGCGCTCGGGCCACCATCAGTGGGGTGCTCCAGATCGACTCGATCTGCAGCCCGCGGTCGGACTGCCAGGTCAGCGGGGAGAACAGCCTGGTCATCCCGCCGGCCACCAGGCTGACGGCGGCCAGGCCGAAGCCGACGACCACGAACGCGATCCCAGCCGGGCGGCGGTCGGGCTTGTGGGCGAGGAAGGAGGGGATGAGCAGGGCGGGCCAGAGCTTGATCGCCGCACCCAGGCCGGTCAACGCGCCGGTGACCCACGGTCGGGTACGGGCCGCGAGGAGTGCGCCGCCGGCCAGTACAGCGGGCAGCATGTCGAAGCGCAGGTAGCCCAGCGCTCCGACCAGCGGGGGGAACAGCACCCAGAAGTCCACCGCCCGGTCGTGCCGTCGACCCGCCGAGCGGTAGAGGGCGTAGGTGAAGACGGCATCCAAAGCGAGCATGAAGACCAGAAAGCCCGCCAGATAGCCGGTGCGGGTGCCGGCGCCGGCGCCGTAGGGAAGCAGCAGGATCCAAACCACCGGGGTCGGGTACTCGTTGAGGGTCTGCCCCAGCCCCACGTCGAAGAGCGCGGCCAGCTTGCGGTGGTAGTAGAAGACGTCGCCAGTGA
>OCZS010000106.1_pt1 | contig 26106 bp, 29 predicted proteins | sample 1539071 | NCBI WGS metagenome assembly OCZS01 (sample SAMEA3113584, study PRJEB22503) | soil metagenome
CCTCGACCAACTGCTCCGCAGGCAGCCATTCTATCCAAGCTGAACTATGGGCCCAATGTTCTCTATCTAACAACTTCGATGCTGACGACGGTCGTAACAGCAACAATTCCTTGTTATATATACCTCAATTAAAACCTAGGTGCATGGACAGACGAAGACACACATTCACACAGCTAGCTAGCCTGCGGCCTTGATAGCAGCATCTGCATTAACGCTCTGTTCAAGCGACTGTGAGATCATCTCTGAGGATTTTGTGTATTCGCTCTGATCAGTTGTGGCAAGATAGTTGCGAAAGTGTTGATAGCTTTGCCGTTCTAACTCAATAGAGCTGACAAGATAGTCATGTGCTGATTTGTATTTTTCAGGAGTGTTCAAAGCCTTGGCTCTATCTAACAGTTCGTCATACCTGGGCAGATACTGGTCAATAATTTGGATCATTGTATTGTTGTCCCTTGACAGCCATTTGTCCTCTTCTGCAGTATACTGTTGCGTCAATGCATTTGTATCAATCACTATTTTTTCAAATGCTCTTTTAAAGTCATTATTCCGTGAAGCCTCCACTTGGAGGAATACCATAAAAGCAATTAGTGCGCCAATTACTGCAATACCTCCAAGGGTAATTAACCGAGTCCTCTGCTTTTTGCTTCTTGGCATTATATCCCTCTCTCTTGTTCTCTCAGTCTCTCTTGCAAGAATAGAATACCAAAGAACAAAATAAATACGCTATGTCGTGTAAAAATTTCTTTTTATTATCGCATCTCCAAGAGTGCAATTCTGTCTTGCTTGCCGCTTTTTTTCGGTGTGGCAACCATTTTGACAAATTCTCTATCTGTGCGATCCCAGTCAAAATAATCAAGAGTATGACGGCTGCAAAATACAAGCGTAGTCCCTCCTTCATCCCACTGCATGGTACAGCCGCAAGGTAGATGTCGGTCTGCCATTCGTATTCTACCGTCTTATCTAATTTAAAAGTTTAGAGAATTCTTCTCTTCTACCGCAGAAAGCGCAATCTCCGGGGTGAGAAGGTTTGACATTTTGTATTTACCCAGACAAAGAAAAAACAACCAAACTCGCAAACAGGAAAAAAAGAGCTGGTGAGACAAACGATAAGAATGAGGAGAGAAGAAGAAGAAGAAATACAAGTATGCAAAAGCTTGAGGTGTGTAGTCGGCAAATAAGGACTCCGTAGAGAGCGAGAGAAATAATGACTAAGCTTGGCGACAAAGCTACTTTACAAACAAGTATTAAATGGGGCTCGGCCAATCGAGACATATAGCGAGAAAGAGACAGAAAATTGGCTGACAGGGAGTATGACGCCCAGGAGCAGGATAAGGGAGATGAGGAACAGCAGCAAGCAGGCTTATCGGGTGCAAAAAGGCAAATTGCACAGCCACCGCTCAACTTGCTCTTCAATCCGTCGCTCCTTATCAGAAAAGATGTCTGGAGCATAGACATTGCGCGGCTGCTGGATATGTTCCTACGATTACTCAGCGCCACAGGTAATAAAGATCTGCGTATTTGCGGATTGGCTGCTGTCTCTTCGTCCATGATCTACCGGCTAAAGGTGGAAAGCATTTTTGTACTTGAGAAAATAGCAATGCAGAAGAAAGGCCTTAACGACTCAACCAATGATCAACAGCAGTTACCTATACCACAGCTAAACCCAATCGAGCTACCATTCAGAATTGAACCAACATATCCAGTATCGGTAGAAGACTTGCTCCACATGCTAGAAAATATGATAATGGAGCTTGCAAACCCCCGTTCGAAAAGAAAGAAACAAGAACTCGAGCTTGAGCCGGTTGAGACCTTTAATTTTGATCAATATCTTATCAAGTTCGAGAAGATAATTCAAGATTACGAAAACATGATCTATGACATTGTAGCTGCCGATGGTATGCTTATGTTCAAGACACTGGTTAAGAAGATGGAGCCAGTTGAAATAGCAAGGTGTTTTATAGCTATGCTGTACCTTGCAATGAAGCGTAAGATCATGCTTGATTACCCGCAAGAAGATTCAGACGACATCAAGATGACTCTCGCTCAGCCCTAACAAACGACAAAATAGAAACAACAAAAGCGATAACAAGGATGATGATAATAACAACAGCATAGGAGCAATAAAGTAATAAATCGATTATTTAGAATAGAGAGAGAGAGATATACACAGTTGCGCGAGCCGGTCCTTCCAGAAGACGAAGTTGCCGCTAGAATAGAAGCGGCTTTGTACTCTGCTGGTAGACCTCTGTCGCTAGATGAGCTGATAAGGGCATCGGGCACCAACTCGAAAGAAAAGACGCATCGAGTGGTAAATGACCTTGCAAAGAAAGCTAACTCAACCTTTAGAGCAATCGAGATAGCTCATCTTGAAGACGGCAAGTACGTACTCCAACTAAGACCAGAATACACTCCGCTTGTGCGCAAATTCGCGCAGCATCCTCTACTTCCATCAGGTGCACTAAAGACGCTCTCCTACATTGCATACGAGCAGCCGGTGACATCAAAGAGGCTAGTGCAGATAAGAGGGAGCCAGGTGTATTCTCACATCAAGGTACTTGAACAACTCCAGTTCGTAGAGCATGAAAACCTTGGCCGGCTTAAAGTGTACCGGACGACGCCTAAGTTCCAGAACTACTTTGGCATAACAGATCTCAATGCCGTAAAAAGCAAGTTAGTGACAGCCACTGCCAGTACCACAACAACAACAACAACAACAACAAAAGCAAGCAAGCAGCCACAGCAGCGGTCAACCACTAAACATAACCCCTGATCCGCAGCAGCGGCAGCAGGCGGCAGAAGTAGCAGCACAAGCCAGCCTCGGCTACCAGAAAAGACTTAATTAGTGCAGAGAAAGATTACCTACCTCACTGCTATGCGAAAATCGATAGAAAACCTCGCTGGACGCAAGCTTACTGGTGGACGCAAGGTTGCCATGAGAGGGAGACGTAAGTATGAGATTGATAGGTATCCAAATGAAGCCATCGTCGGGGCTGGCAATACGGTTACCCGAAGGACAAGGGGCAATAACAACAAAGTCGCTTTCAAGACTGCTGAGTTCGCCAACGTAATTGATCAGGAGAACAAAAAGATAACCAAATCCAAGATCTTGAGGGTCACTAAGAACCCAGCAAATAGGGACTATGAAAGAAGGGGCGTAATCAGCAAGGGGGCCATTATTGAGATAGAAAATGGGGCAGCCAGGGTTGTATCGAGGCCAGGGCAAGATGGAGTGGTCAACGCCATTCTGGTCAAGGCAACAACAACAACAACGAAGACCAAGTAATAACATTATAGTAACCGTTAAGAGCAAACAAGGGTTTCTTTTCTTTGTGGACTTATCATGGGATGGTCCGGATCCAAAAGATAGAGCTCTCTGTCCATATCCTGTGGAGTTTTATTGCAAGCCTTCCCCCGCCGAGTCGCTAAACTCACTTGAATCCGGACGGCTCTTCTTTCAGGTTGAACTGGGGGCAGGTGTAAGATCAGTTGCCGGCCGGCTCGTTAACAAAGCCAAGTCGGAAAACCTTGACAAGTTACAGGATGGGGCCAGCAAGATAAAGCAACAGACATCGATCTCCACCACATTCGTGCAGGACAGCCAACAACCTAACAGATGGCTAGGCGAACTGAGCATCCCAGCCAGCTGGTTAGAAGGCGGCACAAGAACTCATGAGAGGACAGGAGCGACTAGCCCCAAGAGTGGCACTAACTCATATAGCCTTGAAATAACATACACACTTGACAATACCAACAGCTGCACCGCGCGTTTTTCCTCCGAGGACGCATTTCATTGGCAAGCAACGTCCAAAGGAGTTATGTAACGCACGAATATACGCAAGCAATATACTTTTATAATTTCGTAAATACGGAGGATCGAGAAACTCTCTTGAAAGACTACGAACACGTGGTGCTGTGGCTTGACTACTTTAACAAGAATCTCAGGAGGCGGCAAGGCAGGAAGGTGAAGCGTGATCAGGCAGTCTTTGATCCTACGGTTCAGGAGCTAGTCGAGGCTACCAGAGCGGCAGGCTTCGAATTATCGGATCAAGAGATAAACAGCGATGCAAGGTTCCCTCGCAGATCATTCGTCAGGTCTGGCTATGTAATGGTGTCAAAAAAGGAAGGTATCAAAAAGTCTCAAATAATTGACGCAGTAGCCAACAAATTGCTGCGAAGGAGCTTGCAAAAATCTACCACGAAATAAAAATCGGGTATAGTACAAAGGTGTATATGCGTGCATGTTTTCTTTCTTCCTCCCAGCTAATGCCACTGCACAGAGGCTTTATTGTTTATAAAAAATAACAATAATATCTGGCGCAGAAGCTTATGATAGAAGTAACTAACATATGCCAATTACCCAAACAGGCGAAGTAGGAGAAATCATACATCTTGCAAAAAGTGGTAGGTTAATAGTGAAACTTAATGCTGCTGGCACTGAGACGGTCAAGGCGGGCGAGTTGCTGATTGATGGATCGGGCAGAAGGGTCGGCAAAGTGGCAGAGTTATTAGGCCCAGTGAAGACGCCATATGCTTCTGTTATAACCATGACAGATAGGACAAGCAGGCTTGTAGGATCCAAAGTTTTCGGTGGCGGTTTTGCTAAAAAGCCTCGAGATCGGAGTAGGAGCTTTGGTCGTTCCAAATCGAGATAGGTAAAAAATAAGAAAAAAAAGTTGTATATAGGATATGCCTTGAAAGGAAGCTGAGGCAAAAGGCTTTTAGATTTACATCTATAACCTCCTTCTGCACTTGCGGTTTGAGTACGTAAACCCTATGGTTGGGCTTGCAATGTTAATCATTGGACTTTTCTTAATAGTATTTGGCTATTTTGAATATGGGATTACGCCTGTACTAGTCGGCCTTGTTCTTATTGCATACTACAGGAAATATCTGTGGCAGATTCTGGGAATCTCACAGCTCTAGCTAACCATCTCGATAGCTTTTGGAAGCACATCTGCTCCCATGAGGAGGCCTAGCCTGCCGCGTTTGGCATAGTTTTCAGTGAACCTTGCACTTCCATCCTGCTTTACTCTGCTACTGGAAACCAGCAGGGGTACTGGGTCATCGCTATGCCCCTTCTTTACGCAGGGGGTAGAATGATCACCGGAAACTACTATGGCTGAGTCCATCTTGTTCAACTCCTGCGTTAGCGTACCAAAGAAACGTCTGTCAATATCCTCGATGTTCTTCTTTTTCCCCCTTGCATCGCCGTCGTGGCCAAACTCGTCTGGTCCCTTGATGTGGACGTAAATTGCATTGACCGACTTGAGGCTAGCTGCAGCAACTTTTGCTTTTTTCTCATAGTCAGTGGTATCACCTGCTTGAAACATCTTTATTCCCAACACCTTGGAAATTCCAATCTCGACTGGCATATCTACAATGCCTCCTATACTCAGATTATACTTTTCGTTGATCGGTTCGACGTTTGGATGCCTATTGCCAGAATCACGCGCGAGAATGCAATTCATAGGCTTTTTGCCAGCTGCTATTCTTGTTCTGTTGACTGGGTGATCCCTTAGAAGCTGGATGACTTGAGTAGTAAATTCATTTAGCATTTTTGCAGCAACTTTGGCCGGCTTCGTTTCTTCCTGTGCCTCAGATTCCTGTATGTATATATCCTGAGTGGTGACTGCCTTGGCTATCCCCATGCCTCCTACTTTGTCATAAGCAGGATCGGTATTGGTGATCTTATCTGATAATTTCATCTTGGCATGTCTGAACCTTATGACCACTCTGTGTGCAATCGTGGGCTCCAAAGTCACAGAACCATCCTTATCGCTGAACTTAATGTTGTCGCTCAGAGTCTCGCACACAGACTTTGCCTCTTCGATGCTAATGACCCTGCCCGCACGCCTGTCTACTACTTTCAGATTATCGTCCACTGTTGCAAAGTTGCCCCGCAGCGCAAGGTCGCCCTCGCGGAAATCAATGTTGCAACCTATCGACTCGATGACTCCACGCCCGACGTAGCTACCATCTTTAAAGCTATAGCCGAGCATGTTGAAAACTGCAATATCAGACTGGGGTGCTATTCCCTTGCCCACGCTGATAACGCTCCCCATCGCGCCATTCCTTGCCAGCGCGTCAAGATTAGGGGTATATGCCGCTTCAAGAGGGGTTAGATCATTTAAAGACGGGTGAGGCAGATCGCCAATGCCGTCAAGCAAAACGTATACTAACCGGATATCCTTCATAGCGACGAAAGAATGCCGGATCAATTTAATTTTTTGTGCCTGTGTCTTTGTAATATGCAAAATACTTTCTTAGCACTTTAAGGTGTGGCTGAACTATTTCAAAAACCTCGTTATCCTCTTCTTCTGAGAGTTGGCGCCGGTATCGCTCAAGCATCATTCCTTCTGCCAAGCCCTTGTAATAGCCTACTCTGTGCCCATAAAGGAAATCATAGACCTGCTGGCATTTCCAGATACGCTTTAGTTTTGGCACACGCTTTTTAGGTACCTTTGGTGCCGCCATGTCATTTTCAATAACAGCTTCAATGATATTTCTAATATCGTCGTCCAATGTCATAGGCAGATACATACATACACACATATACTAGTGGCTGCCTGAGATCCAAAAAGTATATACTCCTTAATAGAACCAAGTTCCATTATCAAGCGTAATTGGAGCAGCGGTGCACCTTTTGCCAGCGCACAGTAATAGACAATAACGGGCAGAGGACAGAAGATTTTGGCATCAAAAGAAACGAGAAGTATATCTGCTCTCGTTGCGTCAGGTCTTTTGAATTTTCGCTTGGGAGCTAAAAAGTTACAGAACATTTAATTAAAAGCAATTAGAGCCTTTTCTAGGCTGAAAAGTTTGGGGGATTTACGCAAAGATTACGTTCTTGACAAGTTTGTTGTCATGCCTGCAGTTAGCCAAGCTGTATCTGAGGACCGGCACAGCGAAGGAGGCAGTTGCGCGTACTGCCCTGGTAATGAGTCGATGACTGAGCCTGCAATCCTTTCGCTGGTGGTGAAGGATGGCATGCTCCAGCGTCTCTCAGACAGCGAGGACAGCATAATAGAGGACTGGTCAGTAAGGGTATTTCAGAGTGAGAAACCAGTAGTTGTCACCGGCTCCGCTACAAGTTACAGTGACAAACCATTGTACAGCGAGCCGGCCTACGGATACCATCAGATAGTGGTCGCATCGCCAGATCACAATCAGGGCCTTTCGCAGATATCTGTCGAACAGTGGGGCAATGTCCTTGTGGTCATCCAAGACCGCGTAAGGTGGCTATACACCCAAAAAAGTGTCACGTATGTCTCAATTTATGTGAACAGCGGTGCCGGCACAGGAGCGCAGATAACCCATCCTCACCTAAACATCGTGACTTTTTCTACCATACCTCCAGTTATTGATACAGAGGCAGAAGGCGCACACAAATTTATGAATGAGAATGGCAGTTGCCCTGCTTGCAGCTTCATCGCAGTTGAATCAAACGGTCCGCGCCAGATCCTTTCTACGGACAATTTCATTGCCTTTTGTCCTTGGGCTCCTACTTACTCATATGAATTCTGGATCTATCCAAAAAGACACATAACATCATTTTCAAAGATAACACAAAAGGAAATTAATGATCTTGCACTTATGCTGCGAGCTACACTTGGTGGCATGTCAAAGGCGCTCAGGGATGCTCCGTTCAACCTTGTATTCCACCTTTCGCCAGAAAAGAAAAACAGCCGCCTGATCCATTGGCATATTGAAGTGTATCCTCAAATGAACACATGGTCGGGCCTTGAGCGGGGTTTTGGAGTTTTCATAAACCATGTAAAACCAGAAAAATCAGCTGAAATACTGGGCTCGTCATGCAGGAAAGAGCTGGCAGGTCTTGTAGGAATCATCTGACCAAATGATCATACTAGGTGCCATTGACGTATATGATACAAGCATAGGCCATTGAGGGCTTGCTTAGAGCTGAACCATATCATTTAATTATCAACTAAGGATAGAATCAGAGGTATTAATAATGAACTTAAAGCTGGAGGACTGGACTTCACTTGCATCTCTTGGTCTGGCGGCAATGTTTGTCGCGCTTTTGCTATCCTTTTACAACTTTTTGATCGGTCCTGAAGGCATTGGGCCTGAGCGTGTGGTTGAGCCAGGCAGCTTGCTGCTACAGCTCATCTTTATCTCAGCTGCTCCATGCCTAGTACTTGCTGGCTTTGCATTTGCCCTGAGTAAGAGTTATGGCTCTCCGATAGGAGGCGGAGTGCTCATAGCAGCCGGCGTCATAATAGTTGCAGGCATGGCCATTGGTGTAACCATGGTGCCAGAGATCCCAAGCCAGTATATTGTGGGAGCAGTGGGAGTCGCACCTTTCATCTTTATGCCAGCAGGTGCAGGAGTAACTGTAATAGGGGGCTATATGCTTGCTATATCAAAAAGAAGACAGCACATCCACAGCAGAGACTTAGATGATCTTCGTTGAGAAAGAATACTAGCGGGTTTAGGGAAATTGATGTGTCAACGAACCCGTTGCCTATCAAGGTGTCAGAGAACATTCACTTGGTTTTTGACAAGGCTCGAAGAGACAAAACCCCTGTTCTTGCAATAGTCACTGGCACCAAGCCAGACTTTTACAAGCAGGCTCCGCTTGTACTTGAGGCAATAAGGGAAAAACTACCGGTATTTGTCGTTGACACAGGTCAACATTTTGACGAAGTACTCACCTTCGGTATAGAAGAGTTCAATCTGCAGAAGTTCGTTGGCTGCAACCTCCAGATACGTGGAGACTTAATGGAAAAGGCAAGCGAGCTAATAGTCAAGTTCGGCTCGTTTGGCAGGTACTGCAAGAAGCACTTTGGGACTGAGTCTGTCCTCCCCATAGTGCATGGAGATACACTGGTGGCAGGCATTGCCCCGCTTGCATGGGTTTTTGGCATGGGCCAGAAGGTTGGGCAGAATGAGGCGGGCCTTCGTTCCATGTGCCCCCAAGCCATAAATTCGCTAAAGGCAGGACGAGAGCCGACAAGACAGGAAATACAAAAATTTGTTAGCAGCCAATTTGACGGCAAATGGTTTATTGCTAGGGAAGAACCCTTTCCAGAGCAGATTGACACGTGGATATGCTCAGCAGGCACACAATTCTTCTTTGCTCCAACGAAGCTTAACAAAGATAATCTAGTAAGGGAAGGATATCCAGAGAACTTTGTCTTCGTTGTCGGCAACTCGGTGGTGGATGCAATCCACATTAAGAGAAAAGAAAAGCCCCAGCAGAGCATTTTTACTTTTTACCCTCAGCTTGAAAGGGACGACTGGATAAGAATGGACATTCATAGGCGAGAAAACTTGACAGAGAAGCGCTTTATGTCAATTATTGAGGGACTTGTACAACTTGTCAAGAACACAGACAAGAAAGTTGCCCTAGTGTTGTTAAACGCCACCATAGCTGCACTCAAGCAATACAGTCTTGAGTTCAAACTGCATAGCCTTGCAGAACAATATCCAGAAAAATTTGTGATGACGCCTCTATGGAAAGAATACGCACATGTAATAGAATTCCTTGACAGCGGACATTGCTGGGCTGAAATGACGGATTCTGGCTCAATGCAGGAGGAGCTGCTCTACTTTCCCAAGGTAACATCTATGACAGTCAGGCTCAATACTGACAGGCCAGAAACGATATTTGATGCCCAGAGCAACATCCTTGTTCCTCCATTGAATGCCGGTTGGATAGTCTCTATGGTTAAAGAGGCTTACAATAGAGAAGAGGGTTTGGGATTGAAGCTGCGACATAAAAAACAGATATACGGCACGCCAGGAGATGTCTCAAAGAATATCATCCGAATAGTCAAGAAGGAATTTGAAAATGGCGACGCCAACTTTTACCCGTGGCTGCACCAGAGATTGGGGTTCTGGAGAGAAAGTCAAGGACTTAACTACATGTAGCATTAGATGGCAAACTTGCCTCTCCTTACACCGATCTGCTTTCTATCCGATGCGGTCATTGCAAATACATCCTTTATCATTTGTTCATATGCTTTGGTCATCGTCTGGTTACGTCGCCTCATCATTTTCCTCTGAGTTTCTATTATCGAATCAAGCTTCAGCTCGACATTTCTCGCTCCTATGCTTGTGCCATAAATAGTAAAGCTTGGCACGTCTTGTGCAACAAGGCCGTGCAAGTGAGAAGAAACGCCGATCCGTCTGCCGCTGTAAATAAGCGTGCCAATAGATGTCTTGACCATGTCTGCAAAAAACGAACCTATCTTGTTTTGACCAGTGTCAATCTTACTGTTGTTGCCGCTGTACATCTTGATGTTTCCGTATGTCATCTTAAGGTCCGATGTGGTAGTCATGGCGCCAATGTTGACCCATTCACCAATATATGAATGGCCAATGAATCCTGCATGAGCTTTGTTTGTGTGATCAGAAATTACAGAGTGTTCTACTTCGCCACCAATTCTGCAATTGTAGCCGATATAGCTCCCTTCAATGATAGTGAACTGCTTAACCTGCGCCATACCATCAATATATGCTGGACCTACTATCCTGCTTGCCGCAACATAAGCTTCCGGGCCTATGTATATACCTCCATTTCTTACATCTAGCACAGTCCCAACCTCTACTGAGGCATCTCTCCCAACTGCAACAGTGTTACTGCCGATAACTGTGACTTCTTCGCCTAGCTGCGTTTCATTTTTCATAGTAGAAACCTGTGTGGCAAGGGAATTTTCAAGAACTCTGATTACATCCCAAGGCTCTGAGATGATTCCGTGAGTGTCTTGATCTTCCAAATTGGTCAATTTTTCCACTTTTAATTTCTTAACATTTATCCTCTTGCCTGCTGTAACGCAATCCTGCAGGTATTCTATGTCTTTGCTGTCGAGTCTTGCAACAAGCAGCCTCCTGCTCGTTCTGGCAGTTATGGCAAAAGTGTGATTTATGCTGAACAAGCGGTCAGGGTAGATTGCCCCAGGATGGAGGAGCCCATTGACAAACACAGTATCGCTAGCTATGGAGCTTGGGTTAACCTTGCAGTTAGGGTGCCGCTGGGCTGTGACACATGCAAGATACTCTCTTGTAAGCAATATCTCTGGTGTTAGCTGGTGCTCTTCAAAAAAGCTCTTTGCCCCGACCTTGACATCAAATGTAGCTTTTGTAAGTGAAATTGGCGCAAAGTTCTGCCAATGTGAATCCTCAAACAGGGCTATGCTCATCTAAATTTTGCCCAGCTTGTTCACATACTGCTTGTATGCATCCAAGTATGACTTTTTGTCGCCAATGTCGATAAAGCCAGTATCGATCCTAAATCCTTTGACGGTCCTCTTTTGCTCCAGTACTTTCTTTACTGCATCATCCATTCCAAACGATCCGGACTTGGGGATTATCTTCAAAAACTGCGGCTCCATAATGTAAGAGCCGATGTTTATTAGGCCGCTTATCTCCGGCTTTTCACGCCATGCGGTGACTCTGTCGTGACCATTAATGTCTATAAATCCATACTTTAATTTAGTGGAGTACTGTAGAAGCGCCATAGTGACAAACGCCTTTGACTCTTTATGCTGCCTTATCATCTTGCGCAAATTGAACTCATAGACAGAATCTCCATAGACACATACAAACGAGTCATCTTCAAGTAACTTCTCGGCAGTCTTAAGCTGGCCTGCTGTTGCAAGCGGACGCTCCGACCTTGCGTACTCAATTTGGACTCCAAACCGTTTGCCGTCCTCAAAATAATCTTCTATTGTTCGATGAAGATAACTAACGCATATAACGATGTGTTCGATATCATCAGAGTTCTTCAACCATTCTATGATATATTCAAGAAGAGGCCTATTGCCAAGAGGGAGCATTGGCTTTGGAATGAAGAACGTATAAGGCTGGAGCCTTGTACCCAGTCCAGCTGCCAGAATTACTGCTTTCATGCTCTGTGTCTTTTTTCAGAACTTCTGAGATATATAATATAAATTGAACTATACAGACTCAATAATTTTTCAATATTGCTTTGATCTTGTTTACTACTTCGGTAGGATTTCTTCCAAACAGGCTTATCATGGGCTCTTTTCCAATATCGCCTGTGTGATAAATGACATCAGCCTGGGGATTCTTTGAAAGCGCAGCAAGGATTCCCCACGCCACACTAGACCCTTCCCTTCTTTTGATCTTTTTCGGTTCTTTGGTCCTATCATAGCTTGCCACAGAGAATAGTGACTTGCACACATCAACAATCCTTTCATCAAATCTGATGTTGATTGCAGACCTGAAGTCAGGGTTGACACTCATATATGCAATAACAGCCGATGCGACATGGCTGGAGGCACCAAACTTGATGTAAGAAGCAGGAGCGGCGGTATACTCAATCTTGATTATTCTTCCTCTCACCGCTGCGACATCTGATATATCGACTGCATTCAAGAGAGCGTAAGCAAAATTAGTCTGTGTCTCAGGTATGAGCCTATAAAAGCCATCAAGCATACTGACCTGCTCTGCTGCCTGTTGTAGTTCCGCCAAGGTATGGTAGCGACTTGCATCACGATAAATGGCAAAAAGCGGGTTTGCGATAGGCAACCCCCTCCCTATTGTTAATGCGTTTCTGATGGCAGTATGGACATATTCATTTGCCATCTTGCACGCCTCTGTAAGCGCCATGCCTTTTGCAAGATATGCTGTGACTGCTGAGGAAAAGTTGCAGCCAGAACCATGAATCCCCTTTATTTCTAGCCGAGGGTTTGTAAATTTGTTGATGTCGCCTTTACTGTCGAGTAGCAGGTCGGTCACATGTGCAGATTCAAAGTGGCCCCCCTTGACAATGACATTGTCTGCTCCTAATTTTTTGATCTTTTTGGCAGCTTCAATTGCATCGTTCTCAGTTTTGATCATAATGTCTGCTAGCTTCTCAGCTTCCATCCTGTTTGGAGTTATTAGAGTGGAGGATGGGATCAGTTTTGATACGAGTGATTGGTATGCTTCAGTAAGGAGTAATTTGGCCCCAGTCCCTGCTGCAAGAATCGGATCAAGCACTATTGGAATCTTTGATTTTTTCTTGACTGAGCGATAAACCGCGTCTATTATAGGCGTGCTGTAGACCATGCCTACCTTGATGGCGCTCGGTCGCATATCCATCATGACTGATTTTATCTGTTGTTCAACTATTGATGGCGATATACCGAATATCTCTGCGACATTTCTTGTGTTCTGAGCAGTTATGGCAGTTATTGCTGTGCACCCATAGACGCCAAGTGCAGAAAATGTCTTTAAGTCCGCTTGTATTCCAGCACCCGCTCCAGAGTCGCTCCCAGCTATTGATAATGCTACCTTCAACTCAGAATGATAATGGAGGTTGGCTTTTCAATCTTTCTTGGGGGATCCTGCAGGTTTTTTGCAGCGATTGACCAGCATTGTTTATTCAAGCGATATTGTCTGTGTAAATACCTCAGGTTTATGCTGTTGGATCATGTCAGCCGTTACTTGACTTGCAATAAACACAGGCTTTCAATTATACTACCTAGGGTTAAATGATGGCCAAAGCATCATCGGATTCGAAGGAACATAAATCGATTGATATGCTATATCCCGCAAATTCTGATAAGAAAGATAATTTTTTAATTGGTTTGATGATATCTATGAAGAACTATCCAAGCATTTTGTAGTTAGATCATACATCTAATCACTATAAAGTCTGAGATAATTATAATGCAAAATCTGTAGTTTGTTCACTTGAAAACAGACTACTAACAAAAAACCCCCAAAATTCTCAGAACCGTTTGTTAAACTCCTTTAATACTTCGCAGGCCTATTGTCCTCGTATTTCTTATGAAGTCTGGAATACTTTTGCCACAAACAGGAGAATTAGCAACAAGAGAAAATGTTCTATATATCGGAAGGGAGGCTGAACGGGTTGGACTTGATTCCGTATGGGTATTTGAACGTCTTCTTTGGCCAGTCAACCCCCAGACACCTTATGGCGGAGTACCTAACGCTCCTATACCAGTCGAATACCAAAGCGTACTCGATCCGCTTGAGACACTGACATACGTGGCAGGTAATACCGAGCGAATTTCCTTAGGAACTTCTATAATTGATATGTTTTTTCACAATCCTGTCACACTTGCGAGAAGATTCGCTACACTCGATATCTTATCAGGTGGTCGAGTTATTGCGGGTCTTGGAATTGGATGGTCAAAAGATGAGTATGACGCGGCGGGCATACCTTTCAGACAGAAGGGAGCGAGGGCAGACGAATATTTGCAGGCGCTAAAGAGAATTTGGACTGACGACATGGTTGAGTTCAAAGGTCAGTTCTACAACATCCCAGCTTCAAAGATTGGACCTAAACCCATGCAAAAACCTCATCCCCCCATACTACTTGGGGCATACACTCCAAAGACCTTCCCTCGAATTGTAAACTATGCGGACGGTTGGATGCCGATTGCGGGATTTGTACCATTGGAACAACAGGAACAGGCTATAAACACTTTGCGAGAAACTGCCAGAAAGACAAACAAGAACCCATCAGATATTCGTATAGTTGTGTTGACATACCCTAATTTGATAGACTCTTCTTCAAATTCCTCTTCGAACCCACAGAGAATGCCAATGACAGGCACTATCGACCAAATTGGAAGTGACGTAGAGCGGATTAAAGCAATGGGAGCAGAGCACATAATTTTTGGTTATGCATTTTCTCCAATAGGCAAAGATGCAAAAAATATGATAGAAGTTACAAAACAGCTTGCCAGATTTGCCAAATAAAAGAAGACAAGACATATTCTTCTAGGGGCAAATGATTGCTTAGAGCTGAGAGCTTCTCCAAGACACCACTTTCTCTGGCTTTATCATGATACACATTTCACCTATTCCGATTTTTTGATATTGTGTATATTTTGTAGCGAGTTCCTTTTGGGCTTGCCGCAGCTGAATATCTGCTTGTGTTCTGGATTTTATGATTGACGCCGTTCCTTGAATCATTACAAAGGCCAACCTAGTCCAATCTTCACTATATTCGTCGAGGAGTAGTGCAACGTTAGAATTACCCTGTATGTTTTTTATCCTTCTGAGGTTTTCTGGTTTAGTTTTTTTTCTTTTTTCGTCAACAGGGATAAAGAAATGACTGCCGTCAAATACAAAGACAGTTGGTACCAAGTGTGGTTTGAATCCAGAACCTACTGTTGCTAACCTTGCGACTCTTGCTCTTTGTATAAAATCTTTAATATCAGGTGCGATAATCAAGGATATACTTATTGTGTTATATCGGAAAAATATGTGTGCGCTTGGGAACATGGAAGACAGCCATCGATACAGAAAGGATTTTCAATCAATAGACTATTATTGATGCTAGCTTTTTTGTGATTGATGAAGTTTGGTTCTGTCAAGGACACCAGAATGGGGAATCAAGCCGGTTCCAGACAGGCACAAGATACTTGGCGGGATAGACTACTTCATTTTATGGTCTAGCCTTGGTGTAGGACTGCTAGTTCTTTCTGCAGGCTCATTTCTTTCTGAAGCGAAATTTCTTGATGCCATTTTTGCAATCATTGTCGGGTCGGTGGTAGGATCAATTCTGCTTGCCCTGGCAGGTAAGATAGGAAGTGATCATGGGATACCGTCGCTCATAACAATGAGACCGGCATTTGGCATCAGAGGCTCTTATCTGCCTGCAATACTCAATATCCTGCAGCTGATCGGCTGGACTACATTTGAAATTATGATAATGGCAAGGGCAGCAGATATGCTGACCGGTAGTATCTTGCCTTACTACTTTTGGGCAGCAATATTTGGGGCACTTGTGGCGCTTCTCGTAATTGCAGGACCACTGAATGTCGTAAGGCAGTGGATTGGCAAGTTTGCCGTGTGGATAGCATATGGGACATCTGCAATAATAATTATCAATCTGATAAACTCGGCAGACATTACGGCTCTTATTTCGTCCCCCGGGGAAGGCTTGTCGTTCTTTTCCGCACTGGACCTTGTTATAGCAATGCCCGTATCGTGGATGCCACTTGTTGCTGACTACAACAGGTTTTCCAAGAAAAGCAAAAGTGCGCTGTGGGGAACGTTCATTGGTTTTACGATGACAAATATTCTGTTTTACTTTGGCGGCATTCTGCTTGGAACATCTGACGTCCTTGCAATTGTGGTTGCTATACAAGCCATGTTCTTTGGCTTTTTGATACTACTGTTGATAGTCGATGAAGCCGACAACGCATTTGCAGATGTCTATTCCGCATCGGTATCAACACAGGACATATTTGCAAAGATCAGCCAAAAGTACCTGATCGTTGGGTTCACCACGCTCAGTGCCATACTGGCGATGGTGGTTTCTATTGAGCAGTACGAAGTGTTTTTGCTTTTGATAGGAGCAATATTTGTTCCTCTTTTTGGAGTCGTGCTAACAGACTATTACATCCTAAAGAGGCAAAAATACACTGAGCAGATGTTTTATGTGCGTCAAAACAGGCTAGGCATCGGAGTACCTGCAATAATTGCGTGGACCCTTGGGGCCCTGCTAAATTACATACTGTCTCCACTTTCCCCCATCTACATGCCGCAATTGCCGGCTATTGGTGCGACAATCCCGAGCCTCGCTGCCGCTTCACTCATTTATCTTGCAATAACAAGAGTGCAGCGGCGAGAGCAAGGAGAAGAAGTCATGACGGAAATCTAGAATAGAAATATTAGCAGTGATAATGGCCATAAGATAGGAACAATACAAAGGGTGATATGGGAAGAGGTTGAGCGGCATTGATAACTGCATTATACCTTGTTCTCAAATGTTGAAAATAATACCCCGCCCAAATGCAAAAACAGCTCACAAGCCGCATATTCCAGTCCTTTCCAGCCTTTGCTCTGTGATTCATATTCATTGTATACGCTCTTGTAACGACAAAGCTCAAGAAAAAGTCGCTTACACTCCTAAGTTTGAGTACATTAGAATTACAAGATAAGAAGTCTTTTGCGCTCTGTGCTATTCACAGAAAATTATAACCTGCGAGAACTAAAGAAAACGATAGTATCAACACTTATCTCGTTCAATTCCATTCTGCTGCATCTTAACTGTTTTGAAAAGAAATTCAAAAAATACATCTCTGGGTATATCATCGAACCATGATATAGCATATACAGTTGTTGATACTTTCAATAACTAACAGTAATTTGATTTATAAATAGCGATAATTGATTCTTTGCTCAAAATATGAGATTGCTAGAATACCAAGGAAAGGAGCTTTTTGATGAATTTGGAATCAGGGTACCAAGGTCACATCTTGCTCACACGATACAAGAAGCAAGAGAAGGTAGCAACAAACTTGGCTATCCCCTTGTAATAAAATCGCAGCTTACAGTGGGTGGAAGGGGCAAGGCAGGAGCTATTGTCAAATGTAAAAGTGAAGATGAACTTGAACCCAAGTTTAATGAGCTCTTGCACAAAGAAGTCAAGGGAGAATTACCACGTGGCATCCTACTTGAAGAAATGGCCGATATCAAAAAAGAATTGTACCTGTCGTTGTTCCTAAATAGGAGCAAGCGATGTTACTCGCTAATATCTTCTGCTGAAGGTGGCATTGATATCGAAAATGCGGGGAACAAAGTAATGGTTGATGTGCCAATCGATGGTCTAAATCCTCAAGAGGCCGAAGAGATTGCCGCAAAACTGGGTCTGACAGGCCAAACTGTCATTTCTTTTGTTGACTTTACAACCAAGCTTTCAAATATGGTAAATGAAAAAGAAGCAGAGCTAGCAGAGATAAATCCTGTTGCGATTCTACAAGATGGTTCTCTCATGGGACTTGACGCGAAAGTGATAATTGATGATAATGCAATGTTCCGGCATCCAGAGCTTAAAAAGTACGAGCATGTATCAGAGCTTGAAAAGCAGGCTGAAATTAGTGGCTTTTCTCTGGTCGAGCTTGACGGAAACATAGCCATCATTGGCAATGGAGCAGGGCTTGTAATGTCGACCCTTGACATGGTCTCAGATGCCGGAGGTAACGCAGGTGCATTCTTGGACTTTGGGGGAAGAGCTACCACTGAGACTATCTACGAGGCACTAAAAGTGATAAGCAAGATCAACAGGGTTGAAGTAGTACTCGTGAATCTCTTTGGGGGCATTGTAAGGACCAACCTTGTAGCACAAGCAATACTAGATGCATACAACAACAACCTCATGAATGTGCCTGTATTTGCAAGGATCTCTGGAGCTGATTCTGAGAAGGCAAGGGAAATGCTCCAGGGCAGTAAGGCAAAGCTCTATAATACAGTGGAGGAGGCAATACAGTCTGCAGTATCGGCTCTAAACAGTAGCAGGGGATCAAAATGACAACAACAGTGGAAAAAACGTTCAACATATTTGACATACTTATTGGAACCGAGGGAGATGAGGACTTTGGTAGAAAACCAGTGATAATACAGGGCATGACCGGCAGCTATGGATCGACACACACTAGGCTCATGAAAGCATATGGAACAAACATTCCTGCAGGTGTGACCCCTGGTAAGGGAGGGCAGAGATTTGAAGGTACGCCTGTGTACAATACCATGAGTGAAGCTGTTAAGGCCACCAGCGCACAAATATCTGGAATTTTTGTTCCTGCACCATTTTTCCTCAAGGCTGCAATTGAAGCAATTGATAGCGGCATTAAGTTGCTAGTCGCAATACCTGAGCATATTCCAATAAGAGATGCAATAAAAGTTTTAGAGTATGCAAGAAAAAATGGCGCAAAGATGATTGGGCCTAACACCCCCGGTGTCATTGTGCCGGAAGTAATGAAGGTAGGGATCATGCCCGCACAGCCCTTCAAGGGAGGGGCCACTGTAGTTTTTTCCCGTAGCGGAACATTGATGTACGATGTTTCATACAACCTATCAAGCAAGGGCTTTGGGCAGAGGCTGTGCCTTGGAATCGGAGGTGATCCAATCAATGGCACAAATCTTATTGAAGCATTCGACCTAGTGAGAGACAGAGATGATGTTGACTCGATCGTGGTAGTAGGGGAGATAGGTGGAGACGCCGAGGAGCAGTTGGCTCAGTACATTATAAGGACAGATTTCATCAAGCCCGTTATTGCATACATTGCAGGACGAGCAGCTCCAAAGGAAAAGAGAATGGGTCATGCTGGTGCAATAGTGTATGGCAACTATGGGTCTGCAGAATCAAAAGTCGCCAACTATTCAAGGGCAAACGTGCCGGTTGCAAAACGCCCAGCGGAAGTGCCAGAGCTTTTGGCAAAGAAATTGAGAAAGTAAGAAAAATTGCAGTTAGGTGCTTTGCTTTTTTTACTACTCGCTTTCTTCATTAGTATTAGGGCTGCCAGACTGATTGCCTTGTGTCGCATTTGCAGTTACGTTTTCATGTATCAAGGCTTCGCCCATCGGCCCCTCCTGGTTTGTATCGTAAACTGCTGCAAATCCCAGCAAAAGTCCAAGGACAGCAAATGTGAGTACAAATAACACTACACTTGACCACATGACTATAAAGTCATGGCAGTTCATTGAGTTATAAAAATTTACTTTTGTAAGAGATTGCGTGAAATGGAAAGCCGCAATGTGAGAATATGAATTGTGTTCTTGTCCTAATTTCTTGTTGGAGGAGAAAGAAATTGCTATTTGTATAATTAACATCAAGGACTATTTTCCACTGTAAAATTGAGTAAAAGGATGTAACACAAGATATAGCAAGTAGCTTCGAGTTTACTTCTTTTCAAATAATAGTAATGATCCATATAATATATATTCGAAAGTGCAGATGTTTATCCCATAGACACATATTTTGTCAACAGAGCTTCGATTTTGTGACCGCTGCATGGCAAAGACACGTCATGAAATAGCCGAGGATCCGGAAACCATCTACACTTACAAGCGCAGAAGGCTCTATCGTTGTAAAGACTGTGGTCATAAAAGCATGAGAAGAGGTTTGCGACCAAGTGCGGAATCAGTCTATTGAGAGAAAAAGAAATGACAATTGATGATTCCCTCGCAGAAGCCGTAATCCTCCTGAAGAACCAATTTGTTCAAGACTACAAAAATAGGATGGGCCTGTTAACTGAAATCATACCTCGATACTACTCTAAGTCTTTGCCCATTAGTAATGATTTACTTGACTATTTACACAGGTTTGCAACAGCCAATCCTATATACTTCAAGTCACATGATGCAGCGATTTCTGGAATACCATGCAGGATTTATGAAGGCGACATCAATAATTATTGGTTGAGCAGTAAGAAACATGACACAAGCTACCAACCATTCTACCCTACGTGGATGCTGTCTGCTTTTACGCTTGCGCAAGAATCAAAGTCGCTTGGGTTTGACCAGCTGGTAGATGTCGGTTCTGGCGATGGGAGGTTAGCGTATTGCGCAAGTCTTCTAGGAATTGAATCATATGGCATAGAGATCGACGACGAGCTTGTTGAACTGCAAGATGCAGTGTCGTATAACACAGGGATCAAATATAACGCGATAAGGGCAGATGCAACGCGCTTTGATTATGGCAGCTTGCATCTGTCAAAGCCGATATTCTTTATTTCGGGTTTGCCGGAAATGGGAGAAATGCTTGCAAACAGCGTAATCCGACAGGTGCTGTCAGTTGAGAAGATGAAGTACAATGCTGGCTTTAACTTCATGGGAAGCCATGTCATGAAGTCGCTCACAAGAGATCGGACCGGCTGGGGATGGGGAAATATCATTGCAAACTTTGGTCTGAAATTTATAGGGACCACCACCTTGCCTACACTCTGGACTACTGACCAGATTCAAGACACTGCATATGTGTACACGCGAGCTCGCTAGGTCAGGCAGCCATGGATTATGACAACCTCTTCGAAAGTGAAATGACGGGTTTTGATTCCACATGCTTTTTGCCGATATCCATAACTTCGACCAGTATTTGTTGGAATTTCTTGACATAGTTTGTAACAGAGTACTTTTGTGTCGAGTGGCTTAACTTGATCCGTTCTGATGCAGGTGCAGCAAGTGCTGCTGCCACGGCTTGTACTCCTTGCCCATAGGTATGGAATTGGTATTTTTCAGGGACGAATTCTGTATGCCCTCCTATATCTGGAACTACCGGAATTATGCCTGCGCTCATCCCTTCCACAGTAGACATGCCAAAGGGTTCTCCGGGTAGCGGGTGTACGTAGACCTTTGACCTGCGCATGAGATCGAGCAGCCTATCAAATCTAACGTTTATCTCGAATCTGATAAAATCCTCCAAGTCATAGTGCCTTACAAGATCATTCAGATAATTGAAATATCCAATGCCGTCTGGTGGCATATTTCCTACAATATTCATGCATGTGCCTACCTCGTTTTTATGTAGCAGCTTGGCAAGATGTATGGCGTTTTCTATCTTTTTACTAGGGTGGAAGCGCGAGATCACCAAGATACAGTCATCACGGACGTTTGATGCCAGACACATGTTGCGGAATATATCGACGTTGACAGGCGGGGGTAGGATGGTCGAATCCACAGCAAAGGTCTTAAAGATCGCTTTGCGGCTAAATTCTGAGTTAGTAAGCACGGTAGAGTTTAACATCATTTTGATGTAAGCGCTCCTGGCCGCCTCGTAGTATGTACTGCGGACTGCAGGTGTCATACCTAAAAGACACATGTTCTGTAGAACGGCAGAGTAATCGGGGTCACAGGAATCAATCAAGTACCTTGCAATAGGGTAGTGGCAATATGTGATCGCATTCCTCTTGGTGAAATCCTTGTGGTAAAATGGGAGCATATCCCCATGCGTATTAACCGTAAGGCTATAATTGTGGGGGCTATACTTTTGGAGGATATTGAGCGTTCTTATCTTTTTGAGATCCCCATCTATGGTTGTGCCATAGGCATCGTGTATCAATTGCATATCAGGCTTTTCCACTGTGGAGAGCTCGACGCCGATACCCATAGATGAAATCGCCTTTATCGTGGCGACTGCAAGACGCTCGCCGCCTCCTCGAGCATTTAGACTAATATGAACAATATTTGCAATCAAACCAATGTGATATACACAATACTGCAAATTAACTGCTATTTAATTCCCTTCCTACAGATGATCGAAAAAGATTTCCTAATAAGAAACTTCGATAAAATTGAATGCATAGCTCGCAAGCTATTATGTATAAGAGATACTATTGAGAGCGAGAGATCACTAGCTTGGGACAAAACCTTTGGATGGTTATTTGATGGTTTGAAGGATCATGATTGCAAGCTCGGTACCTCCCTGCTGCTCTATGATGCCAAGTGCTTCTTGAGGGCTTGAAATGACATAATTACGTAGAGCTTTTGTTCCAACTCATAATTACCGAGCTATCATTTTGATAATTTTCTATCCTTACAGCATTGAGCTTTTGCTCGAGCTTTGACTTGTTCAACTCATGAGAAGGTGTTGATGCGTGTTGCTTTACCTGGCTTACATTGACGGTGATGCCGCCACAAATGTTGCACTTTATTTGCTCTTCTGCAACCATTTACTTGGATTGATCAACCTCTGAAAATACATAAACAATAAGCCATAAAACATCTCATAGATATAGTATTATAAAATATATATATCTATGGCGATCGATCCAGATAAAACTGCATATCCATTATACATAGGACCACCTTCTAAAAATTGCGAAACAAGAATTATTATTTCTTCTGCAGCGAACCTGAAGAGCTTCCCTTCTCCTCCCCTCTTGGGCTGGCCTCGTCAAAGTGAGGATAGGCGCGAATATAACATCATGCAGAATCTCTTAAAAGGATGCTGCTTTGGGCCGTCAGTAGAAGAGGCTAATGTCGAATATTTTTCTTGATTTAGAAGCGGATCCATAGGGAGTATATATACATGATTCAATACGGAATAGGCGAGTGTCTTTGAGAACCAGCGACCACAAAAACATTCAAAAGCAACTAGCAGGTAGATAAGCAGTCGTTTGGAGGCCTGCATAATGACATCATCAAAAAAGGAACTTAAAGAAAAAGAAAATCAACAGCGCCTTGCTCGCGCCATTGAAACTCTGGACTCAATTACAAGAAACAGTGATATCCAGAAGAGTATCCGAAACATGATAAAAGAAGTGCTTCTTGCACTCAGGGATGAGAAGAGCGGGAGCCTTTCAGTGAGGGCTGCAAATGCAATAAGTTTGCTAGACAGTGCGACTCAAAGCCCTCAGATGCAATCACACATCCGCACCATGTTGTGGCAAGTAGTCTCGACTCTAGAAAGTATAAGAGAATAGCTAACGAGTGTTCTTCACTGGCTTTACTGGAGGAGGTAGCTTCTCGAGCTTGTGGGTAGGATTGGCAAGATAATGCCTCGAAGCGCCTTCCCCGCTTAAGACAACATTGCAGTGGACACATCTATATCGTATAGCCATATTGTAAGTGCAAAAGGTATTGAACCTACATGGCTAAAAACAGTATGGAAATAACAATATAGAAAATTAACGCTAGCGCACAATGTCGATGGGTTTAACATTGTGAAATCTAACGTTATATCTTCTCTTGAGAGATCTCTATATAGGATTATCTGTTTTCATATAATTAACGATTCTAGAGGATTCAAAGTCATAACTTGCATAGTCTTGCCATTTTCTTTCGAAATAATACTCTTTGAAAGTGGTTTACAAATATATGCACTTCTATATTTTCTCGATCATCTTTCTTTTGGCATCGTGATACTCCTGACTATCTGCCAGGTGGTCGATAACTGCATATGATGGCTAGTATCATGATCATGATATTCCTTTCTACCATCCATCACATCCAATACTGTAGATACAAAGATGATATGTCGTATGAACGTGTGTATATTAGTCGAATAACGATTGGTAACTATCATCTTTACCGGCAGCAGGCTTTTTCCTAATTATGATATAATAATCATCTCATCACCATTCTTGGATAACCCGGAGATTTGAAAGAACCAATAACTACCACGATTATTAGTGATATAGTGCAATATACTGCCTATCTATCATCATGGATGTGAACGATAACATTAATGGTGCTTCCACAAATCAACAGGGATACAAAATAGACCCAGCTATGAAAATGGGGCATGTAAGCCTGAATGTGTCTAATCTAAGCCAATCACTTGACTTTTACCAATCTGTTTTGGGATTTAAGGCAGTCGGCAGACCTTCAAGCGGTAAAGCACTGCTATCCGTTGGCAGCAACGACCCTTCCTATCTTGTTGAATTGCTGCAAGTAAAGACAGGTTCAAACAATGACAGTCTTAGTCGGTTGGAGAGTTCTACTCGAAGAGCTGGACTCTACCACTTTGCAATCTTGCTTCCTGAAAGAAAGTTTCTGGCGGATATGCTCCAGAATCTAAATTACATGCGCGACCAAGTTCATTTTGATGGTCTTGCAGACCATCTAGTTTCGGAGTCCATCTACATACGGGATCCAGACTTCAATGGCGTCGAGATTTATAGTGACAGGCCAAGGTCTCAATGGAGATGGAAGGACACTAAGGTTGAAATGGCAACATTGCCATTGAACACTACTGACCTTTTGAAAGAGGCTACTGGAAAGGCTTGGAAAGAAATGCCTGATAAGACCACAATTGGTCATGTCCACTTGCATGTCGGAGATTTGTCAAAAGCAATAAAGTTCTACTATGAAATTCTAGGACTGCAATTGACAGCTGCTGTTCCAAGTGCTTTGTTCTTTGCTGTTGGTGGATATCATCATCATATAGCAACGAATACCTGGCTTGGAACTGGCATTGCCCCAGCATCATCAGAAAGCATTGGCTTGAACCACTTTAGCATTGAGCTTCCAAGCAAAGAAGAGCTTGCAACGTTGGTTAAGGTATTCTCACGCCGCAGTATGGCTGTAATAGAGGGCAATTTATCAGAGAGCTCAGTGTTCATACGGGATATGGATAGCGTAAAAATACAAGTTGAAGTCAAATGATGCACTTGTGAACCATAAGACGACTTTGAACGAAAAATTACTCGAATGATTATTGAATTAAATACAAATGCAAAATCACCTCCTAAGATCAGTGAACTCGAAAGGGAAGAGAAAGGATGCAAGTAATGACATTAAAATCCAAAGTTCAATTAAATTGCTAGTACTCCCTTTTACGCTGTCGAGCATGAACTGTTTTTGACCAAGGTATATATGTCATTACCGAAACAAGGCTGTGATCTAAAAATGAGTGTAAGCACATTTGCATCAGATTTTGATGATAAGGCTGACCCAATCGATCGCTCCAAACATTCGGCTACATCAAAAAGAAATGGAGATCGCTATTACAAACATTCAAGATATAGCAGCATCTTCTTTCAGGTTTGTCGCTCTTGCTTCTGGTGCGCATCAAACCTAAATAAGATCAGAATGATTGAAAGATGCCCCAGTTGTAAAAGCAGTATAATCGGTTCTTTACCCATAACAGTTAATGAGATTTACGGGTATCATCATTATCGCTAAACAATTAATGGCCGCAGAGTAATGATGTTCCATTCAAGCAATACGAAATTTAGGTAGTGGCAAAACGCTTGGAGCAGATGAGACCTTCAAGGAAATGTTTCGGCCTACGTCTGGAAATGATGTTGCCCTTCCCCAACTAGTCCGCTGAAATACTCTACGCTCCTTTGCCCTGATATTCTCTGCCTGTATGAATTTCAATTTTATTCTTGTCACTGAAGCTTGCCTTGCGGATAGAATGTACGTGCCATTCACACCTTCGTTATCCTTTAGTTTACGTGCGCCTTGATCTATCCAACTTGCCATGCCTTATTATGTAGACTCTATAGCTCAATATTTAAAATTTTTTTAAATCTGCTTATAAAAATAGAAAATGCATGGCTAACCGCTTCGTTCAATCTACAATAGCCTCAAAAAATTGTCTTAAGCTGGTTTATCTATTTTAACTAGAATAGTTGTTGCTTGAGCAAGACATCTCCTTTTTCTATATAATGGAACAGCATACGACTTATCTAAGATACAAGGACGTTTTTGCTGACGTACATCGCGTGTACAGGCAAGCAGTATTTGAGTTAATTCAAAACATAGCATCAGGACAATATCTATCGTAATTTGGATCATTGACCATGCTGCAATAAAGCCCCAGCTCAGAACTAGCCAAGCAACAGAGCAAACGAACATAATCGTCTATGTCTACGTGGTCACGGAGCGATTATGGTAGTTGAGCATTATTATTAGAGAATACGAGCACTC
>OCZS010000107.1_pt1 | contig 26101 bp, 29 predicted proteins | sample 1539071 | NCBI WGS metagenome assembly OCZS01 (sample SAMEA3113584, study PRJEB22503) | soil metagenome
ACCGTGCCAGGTACCGGCATGGGGCCCACACAGCCACAGCCCCTGGGGCCCTGCCAGGTACCCGCAGGAAGCCCACACAACCCGGGCTACCGTGCCAGGTACCGCATGGCCCCGAACTGCCTCGCAGTACCGTGCCAGGCACCGGCAGGACGCCCCGCCGACGGCGGGCAGGGTGCGGCGTGGGCGGACCCTAGAACGCGCTCAGGAGGGCGGGGTCCTCGAGCAGGTCGCGGAGGTGGGCGAGGAACTGGGCGGCGTAGGCGCCGTCGACGATGCGGTGGTCGAAGGAGACCGAGGTGGTCATGAGCTGGCGGACGGCGAGCTGGCCGTCGACCACCCAGGGGCGGGGGGCGATCAGGCCGGTGGCCAGGATGGCGCACTCGGGCTTGTTGATGATCGGGGTGCCGGTCTCGACCCCGAAGCCGCCGACGTTGGTGATGGTGATGGTGCCGCCGGTGAGGTCGGCCGGGGCGGCCTTGCGCTCCCTGGCCAGGGCGGTCAGGCGGGTCAGCTCGCGGGACAGGTCGAGGATGCCGAGGGTGTCGGCGTCCTTGATGTTGGGGACCAGCAGCCCGGTGGGGGTGTCGGTGGCGATGCCCAGGTTGACCCGGCCCTTGACCACGATCTCCTGGGCGTCGTCGTCCCAGGAGGAGTTCATCAGCGGGTAGGAGCGGAGGGCGGCGCACAGCGCCCTGGCCACCACGGCCAGCGGGGTCAGCTTGAGGCCGTCGGCCGCCGGGAGGGCGCGGAGGCGCTCCCGCAGCTCCATCAGGCGGGTCGCGTCGACGGTCAGGAACTCGGTGACGTGGGGGATCGAGAAGGCCGAGGCGGTCATGGCGGCCGCGATCTGGCGGCGGGTGCCGCGAACCGGGATCCGCTCCTCGCCCCGGTCGCGCGGCTGGAGGGCCGCGGGCGCGGCGGCCGGCTGCCCGCCGTCCTGGCCGCCGTCGAGGGCGCCGTCGACGTCCTCGCGGGTGATGCGGCCGTCGCGGCCGGTGCCGACCAGGGCGGTCAGGTCGACCCCGCGGTCCTTGGCGTAGCGGCGCACCGGCGGGGTGGCCCGCGGGCGCTGGGCGGCCGGGGCCGGGGCGGTGGTCGCCGGGCCGTTGGCGCTGCGGGCGTGGCCGCCGATCCGGCGCCGGCGGACCTGCTGGCGCTCCCCCGGCCCGACCAGGGTGGCCTGAAGCTCCGGTTCAGGTTCCGGCGCCGCCGCCACCGGGGCCGGGGCCACCGCCACCGGGCCGGAGACGGCGGCCGCCGGGGCGGCCCCCCCGGCGGTGTCGACGCTGATCAGCGGGGCGCCGACGTCCAGGGACTCGCCCTCGCCGGCGTGCAGCTTGACCACCGTGCCGGCGTACGGGGCCGGGATCTCGACCACCGCCTTGGCCGTTTCGATCTCGACGATCGGCTGGTTGAGGGCAATGGCGTCGCCCACGGCGACCAGCCACCGCACCACCTCGCCGTCGGTGAGCCCCTCGCCCAGGTCCGGAAGCTTGAACTCGCGCTCGGCCATCAGGACCCAATCTCCTCCTGCACTAGAAGTCGAGGCTCCGCTGGACGGTCCAGAGGACCCGGTCGACGCCGGGCAGGTGGGCCTCTTCGAGCCGGGCCGGCGGGTAGGGGATGTCGAGGCCGGTGCAGCGCAGCACCGGCGCCTCCAGGTGGAAGAAGGCGGCCTCGCTGACCCGGGCCGCGACCTCGGCGCCCATGCCGAGGAACTGGGGGGCCTCGTGGACGACCACCATGCGGCCGGTCTTGGCGGCCGAGGCGACCAGGGTGGCGTCGTCCAGCGGGACCAGGCTGCGCAGGTCGATGACCTCGAGCGAGCCGACGCCCTCCTCCTGGGCGGCCTCGGCGGCGTCCATGGCCACCTTGACCATGGGGCCGTAGGCGACCAGGGTCAGGTCGCTGCCCTCCCGCAGCACCCTGGCCTTGCCGATCGGCTCGGTCGAGACCGGCAGGTCGACCTCCTGCTTGGCCCAGTAGCGCCGCTTGGGCTCGAGGAAGATCACCGGGTCGTCGCTCTCGATCGACTGGCGCAGCAGCGAGTAGGCGTCGGCGGCCGACGACGGCGTGACCACCTTGAGGCCGGCGGTGTGGCCGTAGATGGCCTCGGGGCTCTCGGAATGGTGCTCGACGGCCCCGATGGCCCCGCCGTAGGGGATGCGGCAGACCACCGGCATGGGCTGGGTGCCGGCCGAGCGGTTCCGGTACTTGGCCAGGTGGCTGATGATCTGGTCGAGGGCCGGGTAGCTGAAGCCGTCGAACTGCATCTCGGGCACCGGCCGGTAGCCGCGCAGGGCCAGCCCGATGCTCACCCCCATGATCGCCGACTCGGCCAGCGGGGTGTCCATCACCCGCTGCTCGCCGAAGTCCTTGAGCAGGCCGTCGGTGATGCGGAAGACCCCGCCGAGGGTGCCGACGTCCTCGCCCAGCAGGACCACCCGGTCGTCGGCCTCCATGGCGTCGCGCAGGGCGGTGTTGAGCGCCCTGGCCATGGTGATCTGCGCCATCGGTGCCTCCCTCAACCCTCGGCCTGGAACTGGGCCTCGAACTCCTCCAGCTGGCGCCACTGGGCCATCAGGGTGGCCGGCGGGTCGGCGTAGACGTGGTCGACCAGGTCGGAGAGGGGCGGGTCGGGCATGTGCTCGACCGTGGCCCTGACCTCGGCCGCCACCCGGTCGGCCTCGGCCTGGACCTCGCCCTCGAGCGCCTCCGTCCAGAGCCCGGCCCGCTCCAGGAAGGCCCGGTAGCGGCCGATCGGCTCGCGGGCCTTCCACATGTCCAGCTCGTCGGAGGTCCGGTAGCGGGTCGGGTCGTCGGTGGTGGTGTGGGCCCCCAGCCGGTAGGTGATGGCCTCGATCAGGGTCGGCCCGGCCCCGTCGCGGGCCCGCTCGGCCGCCGCCCTGGTCACCGCGTACACGGCCAGGACGTCGTTGCCGTCCACCTGGACCCCGGGGAAGCCGAAGCCGAAGGCCCGCTTGTAGACGGGCCCGGCCATCTGCTTGGCCAGCGGCACCGAGATCGCCCACTGGTTGTTCTGGCAGAAGAACACCACCGGGGCGCTGTGCACGGCGGCGAAGTTGAACGCCTCGCTGACGTCGCCCTCGCTGGTCGCGCCGTCGCCGAAGTAGGCCACGGCGCAGACCTCGGCCCCGTCCCACTTGGCCCCGATGGCGTAGCCGACGGCGTGCAGGGCCTGGGTGCCGATGGGGATCGAGTACTGGGCCAGCTTGTGGCGCTGGGGGTCCCAGCCGGACAGGTTGGCCCCGCGGTAGAGGCCGAGGACCGACAGCACCTCCATGCCGGCCCGGACGTAGACGACGCCGTGCTCGCGGTAGGAGGGGAACACGAAGTCGTCCGGCCGCAGCGCCCTGGCGCTGCCGACCTGGGCCGCCTCCTGGCCCAGGCAGGGCGCCCAGATGCCGAGCTGGCCCTGACGCTGGAGGTTGTTGCCCTCGACGTCGATGCGCCGCACCACCACCAGCTGGCGGTACAGGTCGCAGAGGTCCTCGTCGGTCAGGTCGACCTTGTAGGTGTCGTGCTGGAGGAGCGTCCCGTCCTCGCCGAGCAGCCGAACCTGCTCGTCGGTCTGGTCCATGCCAGTGTCTCCCGCGTCGTTGCGCCCGACCCTCCAGATCCTACTCGTCTCGGTGGGGCCAATACACAAGCCCCCGGAACCGGGGAGCGCAGGTCCGGGGTTTCAATACACAAGGGCCGGAACCTGTGAGGGTTCCGGCCCTTGCGGGTGCCGCCCGGGGGGAGGCGGCGCTTCCGGATCGCCAGGGGACCGCTCCCGTTCGGTCGCCACCGGCGATGACAGCGTGAACGTACTGCGCTGTTCCCAAACGGAACATCAGGGGAACTACGGAGATGGCAACACAGGTAGTCGTAGGACGGACTATCCGAATCCCGCCCCGATATGGCCCGAATTGACTACCCATGCGCCCAGCAGGGCCACCCGTCTGCGGGCTTTCGAAACCCTCAAGAAGGTGGTACACCGTGAGGGGCAAGTTGTGCCTCGCCCCGAGGAGGGATGCCAGTGGCAATTCCACCGGACTCGGAAGTGGCCGAGGAGCCAGCGCCAGGCAGCGCCGAGCGCCTCTCCTACCTGGATGCGGGGGGCAGGCTCGCCTCCCGGGAGACGGCGCAGTTCGCGGTGGTCCGCGACTTCGACGACCGCGGCAACGTGATCTCGCTCATGACCGAGCGCCTGACGCACTGACGCGCAACACAGTCGTGAACCGGGGGGCGGCCCGATGGCCGCCCCCCGTTGGCGTCTAGAATGCGGCTCATCGCCTGGACGCCCCCCGAGGAGGACCGCCCCCGTGCTCGTCGACGGCAAGCGACTGCTGATCACCGGGGTGCTGACGCCCGGGTCGATCGCCTACGCGGTGGCCCGCGAGGCCCTCGACAACGGGGCCGAGGTGGTGCTCACCGGCTTCGGCCGCACCCGCTCGCTGACCGAGCGGACGGCCAGGCGGCTGCCCCGCGAGGTCGACGTCCTGGAGCTGGACGTCAACAAGCCCGAGGACGTGCGGGCGGTCAACGACGAGCTGGCCGGCCGCTGGGGCCAGGTCGACGGCGTGCTCCACGCGATCGCCTTCGCCCCGGCCGACGCGCTGGGGGGCAACTTCCTCAACACCCCCTACGAGTCGGCCTCGACCGCCTTCCAGGTCTCGGCCTTCTCGCTCAAGGAGCTGACCGCCGGCCTGCTGCCGGTGCTCGAGAACCACCACGCCTCGGTGGTCACCCTCGACTTCGACGCCCGGGTCGCCTGGCCGGTCTACGACTGGATGGGCGTCTGCAAGGCCGCCCTGGAGTCGGTCACCCGCTACCTGGCCCGCGACCTCGGGGCCAAGCAGGTCCGGGTCAACGCCATCAGCGCCGGCCCGATCCGCACCATGGCCGCCAAGGGCATCCCCGGGTTCAGCCTGCTGGCCGACGCCTGGTCCAAGCGGGCCCCGCTGGGCTGGGACGTCGGCGACCCGACGGTGGTCGCCCGGGTCGCCCTGTGGCTGTTCTCCGACTGGTCGCGGGGGGTGTGCGGCGAGCTGATCCACGTCGACGGCGGCTTCCACGCCATGGGCACCGACCTGCTCTCCAAGGAGGAGCAGGCCAGGCTGGCGGCCGAGGACGGGTAAGCGCGGAGCGTCCATGGCCCAGCCAATCATCCTGGTCGTCGCCGACCACCAGCCGCTGCTGGACGGGCTGGCCGGCGACCTGGAACGGCGCTTCGGGGGTGGCTACCGGATCCTGGCCGAGCGCTCCCCCTCCGCCGCCCTGGCCACCATGGAGCGGCTGGCCACAGATCCCGACCCGGTGGCCCTGGTGATCGCGGCCAGGCGGATGCAGGACCAGGACGGGCTGGCCCTGCTCCTGCGGGCCCATGAGCTGCTGCCGTCGGCCAAGCGGGTGCTGCTGGAGCACCGGGGCGAGTGGACCTCGGGCGAGCCGGTGGTCAGGGCCATGACCCTCGGCCAGGTCGACTACGTCCTGTTCCGGCCCTGGCTGCCGATCGAGCAGTACCTGTACCTGCCGGTGACCGAGTTCCTGGCCGCCTGGGAGAAGTCGCGGGCCCCCTCCACCGAGGCCATCCAGATCGTCGGCCGGCGCTGGGCGGCCCGCTCCCACGAGCTGCGTGACACCCTGGCCAGGGTCGGCATCCCCTACGGCTTCTACCCCGACGAGTCGCCCGAGGGTCGTCGCCTGCTGGAGCAGGCCGGCGAGGACGGCAGCCGCCTGCCGGTGGTGCTGTTCCGCCGCGGCCTTGTCCTGGTCGACCCGACCAACGCCGAGGTCGCCGCCGCCCTGGGCATGCGGACCAGCCCGGCCGCCGGCGGCTGCGACGTCCTGATCGTCGGGGCCGGGCCGGCCGGGCTGGCCGCGGCCGTCTACGCCGCCTCCGAGGGCTTCGCCGCCCAGGTCCTGGAGCCGGCCGTCCCGGGAGGGCAGGCCGGGACCAGCTCCCACATCCGCAACTACCTGGGGTTCCCGTACGGGCTGAGCGGCGACGAGCTGACCCAGCGGGCCGTCCAGCAGGCCTGGCTGTTCGGGGCCGACCTGATCCTGTCCCAGTCCGCGACCGGCCTGCGGGCCAGTGGGAACGACCGGCTGGTGCGCCTGTCGGACGGCGCCGAGGTCGCCGCCAAGGTGGTGATCCTGGCCACCGGGGTGGCCTGGCGCCGGCTGGGCGTGCCGTCCCTGGAGGCCCTCAACGGCGCCGGGGTCTTCTACGGGGCCGCCGGCAGCGAGGCCCGGGCCATGCGGGGCGAGGACGTGTTCGTGGTCGGGGCCGGCAACTCGGCCGGGCAGGCCGCCATCCACCTGTCCGCCTACGCCGCCTCGGTGACGATCGTCACCATCGACCAGCGGCTGGGCGAGTTCATGTCCGACTACCTGGTCCAGAAGGTCCGCGCGACCCCGAACATCGCCGTGGTCCTCAACACCGAGGTGGTCGAGGGCCACGGCCGCCAGCGCCTGGAGGGGCTCACCCTGCGGGACCGGCACACCGGCGCGACCCGGGCGGTGCCCGCATCGGCGGTGTTCGTCCTGATCGGCGCCGAGCCGCGCACCGACTGGCTGGAGGGGGTGGTCGAGCGGGACGAGCGGGGCTACGTGCTGACCGGCCGCGACCTGCAGGGCGACGGCCGGCTCCCGGGCGGCTGGCCGCTGGAGCGCCCGCCCCTGCCGCTGGAGACCAGCCTGCCCGGGGTGTTCGCGGCCGGCGACGTCCGCTACCGGTCGATCAAGCGGGTCGCCTCGGCCGTCGGCGAGGGCTCGGTCGCCATCCAGCTGGTCCACGAGTACCTGGCCGACCTCCAGGAACGGGCCGGCGGGTAGGCGATGGCGGCCGACGGCGGCTTCAGCGCCGCGGTGTGGGCCCTGGCCCGGCGCGTGCCCCCAGGCCGGGCCACCACCTACGGCACGCTCGCCGAGGCCCACTACGGGGTGAGCAGGGGTGCCAGAGGGGTCGGCCAGGCGATGGCCCGCTGCCCGGGGGACGTGCCCTGGTGGCGGGTCGTCCACGCCGACGGGGCGATGAAGGGGACCCCGGGGGCCGACGAGCAGCGGGCCCGGCTGGCCGAGGAGGGCGTGCCCCTGACCTCCGACGGCCGGGTCGACTGGGCCCGGGCGGGCGGCCCCTGGTCACCGTAGCTTCCTGTGCGGCCGGGGGTGGCCGGCCCTGCCGGCTGGGCCATTGTGGGAAACCGCCCACCTTCCGGCGAGCGGCGTGATATGGTCGCCGTTGGCGGTGTTGAGGCGCTCCCGGCCTCTGCCCACTCACCTCGGATGCACTTTCTTCCGAGAACCCCTGGTAGACGGGAATAGGTTTTGCGAACATGGTTGTTGGCAAAACTGAAGGTGACGTATGTACCCGAAACGATCTGCGTGCTGTCGCAAGGAGTGCGATGAAGGACCAGGACCAGCTGCTCGACCTCCAGACGACGGACTCGTTCCGTCTCTATCTGGATGAGGTCGGTCGGCACCCGCTGCTCACCAAGGAGGACGAGATCGAGCTGTCCCAGGCCTACGAGGCCGGCCTGGAGGCCCAGCTCAAGCTCGCCGACACTGACCCTGATGACCCGGCCCGCCCCGACCTGGACGCCGTCGCCGAGCGGGGCGAATGGGCCCGCCGCAAGATGATCGAGTCCAACCTGCGCCTGGTCGTGTCCATCGCCCGCCGCTTCTCGGCCACCGGGCTGCCCCTGGGCGACCTGGTCCAGGAGGGCAACCTCGGGCTGCTCCGGGCGGTGGAGAAGTTCGACTGGCGCAAGGGGTTCAAGTTCTCCACCTACGCCACCTGGTGGATCCGCCAGGCCATCGCCCGGGGGGCCGCCGACCGCGGCGCCCGGGCCATCCGCCTCCCCGTCCATGTGGACGAGCAGGTCGGGCGGCTGCGCCGGACCCAGACCCGGATGCATGAGCTCCTGGGCCGCGAGCCCACCGACGAGGAGCTGGCCACCGAGCTGGACATGCCGACCGAGAAGGTCCACCGGCTCAAGGACACCGCCCAGGCGATCACCTCGCTGGACACCCCGATCGGGGACGACGGGGCCGCCCTGCAGGACTTCCTGGAGGACGACTCGGCCGTCGGCCCTGACGAGCTGGCCGTCGAGGCGGTCGGCCGCGAGGCCCTCGAGCAGGTGCTGAACGCCCTGCCGGAGCGGGAGCGTCAGGTGCTGATCCTGCGCTTCGGGCTCGACTCGGGCACCCCCCGCACCTTGGAGGAGGTCGGGGCGGTCATGGGCTTCTCCCGCGAGCGGGCCCGTCAGGTCGAGCGCGACGCCCTGGCCGCTCTGCGCAGCCCGGAGATCCGCGCCCGCCTGGAGGACCTCGTCGCGGCGTGACCCGCCGCTTCGCCATCACCCACGACTACCTCTGCCCGTTCGCCAGGAACGCGGCAGAGGTGGTCGTGCGCGCCCTGGAGACCGGGGACCCGTTCGAGGTCGACTTCCGGGCCTTCTCGCTCTCCCAGGTCCATCTCGAGGAGGGCGAGGCGCCGGTCTGGCAGCCCGGCGCCGAGCTCCGCTCCGGGGTCCGGGCCCTCCAGTGGGGCCTGGCCGTCCGTGACGAGCTGCCCGAGCGGTTCCCGGCCGTCCACCTGGCCCTGTTCGCGGCCCGCCACGACCAGGGCCTCGACCTGAACGACCCCGAGGTCCTGGCCGCGGCCGTGGCCTCGGCCGGCGTCGACCCCGGCGAGGTCGAGAAGCTGGTCGCCGGCGGCCGACCCGCGGCCGCCCTGGCCGACGACCACACCTGGGCCGTCGACACCTCCCGGGTGTTCGGCGTGCCCACCTTCGTCACCGCCCACCGGTCCGTGTTCGTCCGCCTGATGGACCGCCCCGCCTCCCCCGAGGCCGCCCGCTCGACCCTGGAGCGCGTCCTCACCATGGTCGAGGACTGGCCCGACCTCAACGAGTTCAAGGCCACCGCCATCCCCCGCTGAGCGCCCCTCCCGGCCGGTCAGGCCCAGGCGCCGGGCCGCCGCCGCGGAAGCTCCAGGTCGGCCACGACCCCGAAGTGGTCGCTGGCCCAGACGCCCTCCACCGGCTGGTCGAAGGCCAGCCGGCAGCCGCCCACGGCCAGCCCCGGGCCGTGGGGCCCGCAGCGGACCATCACGTAGTCGATCCGCCGGCCCCGTTCCAGGGCCATCTCGCCGGCGGTGACCAGCGGGTTGCGGGGCGAGAAGGTGTGCCCGGCCTCGCCGGGGTGGGCGGCCTCCCAGGCGTCCTCGTAGCAGACACTCCTGCCCTCCAGCGACTGGCGGCCGGTCCAGAAGCGGATGCTGGCTGAGTCCGGCCGGTCGTCGAAGTCGCCGGCCAGCACCACCGGGAGGTCACGACCGGCCACCAGGCCCTCGACGAAGCGGGCGGTGGCGACCGCCTGGAGCTCCCGCTCGCGCGCGTAGCCGTACTGCCAGCTCGGCTTGTGGTGGACGAGCAGCAGCGGCCCCAGCGGCGCCGGGACCAGCACCTCCACCGCCAGCGCGGCCGCCCAGGGGAAGCCGGCCGTGCGCCCGGTCACGTGCAGGTCGATCTCGCGGACGGCGCCCAGCGGCCAGCGGCTGGCCAGGACCGCCCCGACCCCGTCGGCCGAGCGACCCGAGTGCCGGGCCACCTGGTAGCCCGGCCCGAGCAGCTCGGCCGCCTGGTCGGCGCCGTCGCCCCAGACGGTCTCCTGGAGGGCGGCCACGTCCGGCCGCAGCTCGCGCAGCCCGGCGGCCAGCACCGGCCGGCGCCGGTCCCAGTCGGCGTGCTCGGGCGACAGCAGGTTCATGGTGAGCACCCGCAGCCCTTCGGTCATGGCGGCCTCCTCAGGCGGTGAGGTCGGCGACGACGCCGTAGTGGTCGCTGGCCATGACCCCGCCGACGGGCTCGTCGAACACGCGCCGGCAGTCGGCGATCCGCAGGGTCGGGCCGTGGTCGCCGCAGCGGACCAGCAGGTAGTCGATCCGCCGGCCGCGGTTGACGTCTCGTTCCTCGTAATGGGTCAACGGGTTGCCCGGGTCGATGGTCCACCCCGGGTCGGCGCCGTGGACGCTCTCCCAGCAGTCGCGGTAGGCGGTGCTGGTGCCGTCCAGGGATTTGCGGCCGGTCCAGAACCACACGCTGGAGCTGTCCGGCGTGGCGTTGAAGTCGCCGCCGACGACCACGTGGGCCGGGCCGTCGGCGGCCAGCTCCTCGATGCGGCGGACCACGGCCAGGGCCTGCAGCTCGCGCTCGGCCTCGGCCCACCAGGCCCACGAGGGCCCGTGGCTCACCGCCAGCAGCCGGCCCAGGGGCGCCGGCGCCGCCAGCTCGGCGATGACCGTGCCGCAGCTGTAGTCGCCGGTCCTCGGCGTCAGGTGCAGGTCGACCTCGTGGACCTGGAGGATCGGCCAGCGGCTGGCCACCGAGGCCCCGTGGTGGCGGCCGTCCCCGACCAGCCCCAGGGTCTGGTGGGCCAGGTGGTACCCGGCCCCGAGCAGCTCGGCGGCCTGGTCGTCGGTGTCGTCCACGACCGCTTCCTGGAGCGCGACCACGTCGGGTCGCAGCCGACGCAGCCCGGCGGTCAGCAGCTCGCGCCGGGCCGGCCAGTCGCCGTGGTGGCCGAACAGGTTCAGGGACATCACCCGCATGAGCCTAATGCTACACTAGTTGCATTAAGATGCCCACGCGACCGGGCGGCCGGACCGCCCGTACCCGCAGGGCCGTGCTGGAGGCCACGGTGGCCGAGCTGGCCGCGCACGGCTACGGGGCGCTGACCGTCGAGCGGGTGGCCACCCGGGCCGGGGTGCACAAGACCACGCTGTACCGGCGCTGGGGCGGCAAGCAGGGGCTGGTCGCCGAGGCCGTGGAGGGGTTCGCGGCCGGGGCCGCCGAGGTGCCGGACAGCGGGCGGGTCGAGGAGGACCTGCGGCGCTGGGCCCGTTCGATCGTGGCCATGCTGACCGCCCGCGACAGCGGGGCCGTGGTCCGGGCCCTGTTCAGCACCGGCGAGACCGCCGAGATCCGCGACCTGCGCCGGCGCTTCTACCGGACCCGCTCGGCCCTGGTGGTCCCGATCGTCGAGCGCGCCGTGGAGCGGGGGGAGCTGCCCACCGGGACTGACGCCGCCGAGGTCATCAAGCAGGTCGGCGCCCCGCTCTACTACCGGTTCCTGGTCATCGCCGAGCCGCTGACCCCGGCCGCCGCCGACCTGGCGGCCGACGCCGCGGTGGCCGCGGCCCGGGCCGGCGTGTTCGCCGGCTAGGCGGGCGCGGGCCGCCCTGGGCGTTCCGCGGGGGCGCCACGGGCGGTGCGGAAGGCGGCGGCGACCTGGCCGGCCTGCTCCTCCGAGCCCCAGGACATGACGTGGAGGGCGTGGACCCGGTCGAGGGCGGCCAGGCTCATGGCCGTCTCCACGGCCAGGTCGATGCCGCCGCCGGCGGCGATCTGGGCGGCCGGCTTCTCCGGGATCTGGCAGGGCAGGGTCTGGTTGAGGATGTCGACCATGCGGGCGGTGCGGATCACCGGGACGCTGGCGTGGACCCGGCAGTCGCCCAGCTTGCCGCCCTCGGCCGCCTGGTCGAGGAAGGCGGCCAGGGCGGCCGGGTCGAACACCATCTGGGTCTGGACGAAGTCGGCCCCGGCGGCCACCTTGCGGCCCAGCAGGGCCAGCTCGGCCTCGCTGTCGGGGCCGAACGGGTCGGCGACGCAGCCCAGGTCGAGCTCGGCCGGGGCGGCCCACCCCTTGGCCTCGGCCAGCAGCTTGGTGGTGGTGTAGTCCCGGACCCGGGGCACGTCCGGCACCGGGTCGCCGTACAGGCACAGGATGCCCTCGGAGCCGAGGGCGGCCGCCCCGATCACCTGGGAGCGCAGGGCCAGGCGGTTGCGGTCGCGGCAGGAGACGTGGACCACCGTGGCCACCCCCTGCTCGCGGGCCAGGGCGACCGCGGCCAGCGGCGACATGCGCGGCTTGCCGGCGTGGTTGTCGGTCAGCCCGACCAGGTCGACATGGCGGGAGAGGACGGCGATGCGCTCGCGGACCTGGCTGGCGTCCGGGGTCGCGGGCAGCGAGATCTCGGCTGAGGTGAGGGCGTCCAGCGGCATGCCGGAAGGCTAGCAGCCGCCGGTCATCGGTGCTCGGCCGCGCTGACCACCGCCCGGGCGACCTCGGACAGGGGCCGGCGCTGGTCCCTGGCCTGCCGCCGCAGCCGCTCGAAGGCCTGGCGGGTGGTGAGCCCGTGGCGCCCGACCAGGACCCCCTTGGCCTGCTCGATCACCACCCGCGAGTCGAGCGCGACCTGGAGCTCGCCGGCCAGCCGGCCGCGCTCGCTGGCCTCCATGGCGTTCAGGATCAGCAGGGCGACCAGCTCGGTGAAGGCGACGATGGCCTCGTGCTCGGCCTCGGTCCAGGGGTGGGCCTGGCCGGCGAGCACCGCCACCACCCCGACGGCGTGGTCGCTGTAGGGGATGGGGCTGGCCAGCACGGCCAGCAGCCCGCCGGAGGCGGCGGCGGGCGCGAACGCCGGCCAGCGGTCGTCGGCGGCCAGGTCGCCGGCCCCGACCGGCTGCTTGTCCTCGAAGGCGTCGACGCCCGGGCCCTCCCCGTGCTCGGCCTGAAGCTCCTCCAGCAGCGTCGCCCGGGCGTCGGAGAAGGCCAGGTTGCGCAGCGCCTGGTCGCTGTCGATCAGCATCAGGGCGGTCCCGTCGACCCCGAACAGGGCGTCGGCCGTGGCCACCACCCGCTCCAGCGCCTCCTCGACCGAGACCGGGGATGTCCTGAGGTCGGCGAGCTGGTCAAGGGCCTGCCGCAACCCCGCCGCTGACACCGTCATGTCAGTCCGCGCTGATGCCCTCGTCGGACCGGCGCCGGATGACCCCCTGGTCGTCCGGGTCGCGGGTCGCCGTGTCCTCGACCCGCTCCTCCGACTCCTCCAGCAGGGCCCTGGCCTGGGCGTCGGCGTCCTGGGCGGCGTTGCCCGGCTCGGCGGCCAGCGACCCGGCCCGGCTGTCGACCTGCTCGGAGCTCGGCTCGGCGGGGTCGGGCATCGGCGGGGCTCCTCGCGGGCTCGGTGGCTGGACGCCCGACAGCCTAGCCTCCTCGGCCTCGACCCGCTCGGCCGGGGCGCCGAAGTGGAGCAGGGCCCCGCCGAAGGCGACCGAGCAGACCACGAACCAGCCGAAGCCGAGGGCGGCCCCGCCGATCACGTCGGTCAGCCAGTGCACCCCCAGCAGCACCCTGGAGGCGGCCACGGCGACGGTCACGGCGGCGGCCCCGGCGGCCAGCCAGGCCTTGAACCGGAAGGGCCGGCCGCGGCCAAGGACGAGGACCACGGCCGCCCAGGTGGCGGCCGCGGCGGCCGTGTGCCCCGAGGGGAAGGAGAAGCCGCTGGAGGGGCCCAGGTGGGGCACGGGCGGGCGCTCCCGCTCGACCAGGGCCTTGACCGAGTTGGCGATCAGGTTCTGGCCGACCACCACCGTGACCAGGAAGGCGAGCACGGCCAGGCGGCGACGCCGCAGCCACTCCCACGCCCCCAGCGCGGAGACGACGGCCAGCACGGTGACGGTCGCGCCCAGCCAGGTGACCAGCCCGAGCAGCCAGGTCGAGGTCGGGGTGGCGTTGTCGGCCCCCCAGGCGGCGGCGCTGGCGTCGAGGCGGTACAGGCCGGTCTCGGAGGTGACCATGTCGGACACCAGCCCGAACCCGAGGGCGGCCGCGAAGACCAGCCCGAGGGCCACCGTCAGGGCCAGCCCGGTGGCCGCCTCCGGGTCGAGCCGCCGGCGCAGGAACCTGGCCGCCCTGGCCCGGAACAGCTCCTCGCCGGCGTGCTCGGCCGCGCCGTGGCCCCCGCCCACCCCGCGGCGGCCGGCCACCAGGCCGGCGGCCACGGCGATCAAGGCGCCGAGCACGCCGGCGACCAGGACCAGGGTGGTGACCGGCCCGAGCACGGCTACAGCTCCCGGCGGACGGCGGCGCTCCCGAGCTCCTTGGCCCGCTTCCGCAGGGGCCGGGCCCGCCAGGCGGCCAGGTCGAGCTCGCGGGCGTCGTCCAGGTCGGCCAGGAAGTGCTTCTCCAGCCCGGCGGTGATGCCCCGGTCGCGCAGCGACAGGTTGAGCTCGTCGTTGAGGGCGAAGGAGCGGTTGTCGAAGTTGATCGACCCGATGGTCGCCCAGTTGGCGTCCACGATCATCACCTTGGCGTGGAGCATGGTCCGCTGGTACTCGAAGATGCGCACCCCGCACTCCAGCATCCGCCGGTAGGTGAGGTGGCCGGCCCGCCGCACCACCTCCTTGTCGATGTGGGGGCCGTTGGTGAGCACGCACACGTCGACCCCGCGCCCGACCGCCTCGCACAGGGCCTCGACGAACGCCCGCCGCGGGGCGAAGTAGGCGGTGGTCAGCCAGATCCGCTCCCTGGCGCAGGCGATGGCCGCGTAGAACAGGTGCTCGGCGTCGGTCGACCCCTTCTCGGCCGTGCTCCGGGTCACCTGGACCTGGACGCCGTCGTCGAAGCCGTCGATGTCGGGCAGGTGGTCGGGGCCGGACAGGATGCACTGGGTCGCCTCGGCCCAGTTGTCGAGGAAGCCGCCGAACAGGTCGCGGGCGGCCGGGCCCTCGACCCGCACGTGGGTGTCGCGCCAGTGGCCGGGGTCCTCGCAGTTGCCGGTCCACTCCTCGGCGATGCCGACCCCGCCGGTGAAGCCGACCTTGCCGTCGACGACCAGGATCTTGCGGTGGGTCCGGTTGTTCAGCTTGTGCAGGGTGTACCACTTGGGCGGCCGGAACCAGGCCACCTTGGCCCCGGCGTCGTCCAGCTGGTCGATCAGGGAGCGGTCCATCTTGGCCGCCCCGACGGCGTCGAGCAGCACGTTGACCTCGACCCCGGCCCTGGCCCGCTCGGCCAGGGCCTCGGCGAACTCGGGGGCGATGCTGCCGGTCCAGTACACGTAGGTGGCGAAGTTGATGGTCCGCTCGGCCGAGCGGATCGCCTCCAGCATGGCCGGGAAGATCTCGTCGCCGTTGCGCAGCACCGTCACCCGGTTGCCCTGGCGCAGGGGGGCGGTGGTCAGCGCCTCCACCATGCGGGCGAAGTCGGGCGTGCCCGGGGCCGGCGGGTCCTCGAGCTCGAAGCCCTTGCCGGCGGTGCGGTGGTACTGGGCCGCCTCGAACGCGTAGACGCCGGCGAGCCCGAGGCCGCCGACGGCGGCGGCCCGGCGCCAGGTGCGGGCGCTTGGCACGGTCGCTCCTCCCCTTCGCTCGATTGCCGTCCCCCCTCGGCCGGGGCCTGCGACTTCCCGGCGAAGCGGGAAAGCAAGCATGGCCGTGGCCTGTCCGGCCGCCAACAGGATAGTTTGCTCGCCTTCTTGGCTGAGAATGCGCCTGGTACAGGTGCCTGCCCCAGAAGGAGACCGATGGCCGCCAGCACGAACCGTGGACCGCTCGACCCGGGGCCTCACGACCGCGAGGCCGCCCTGGCCGCCCGCTGGCGGCGGCTCCGCGACGGCGTGCCCCCGGCCCTGTTCCTGCTCGCCTGCGCGGTCGTGCTGGCGGTGGCCCTGGTGGGCATCGGCTGGGTGCTCAGCAAGGTCGTCCACGACGACGGTATCGGCCGGGCCGACGCCGGCCTGAGCCGCGAGCTGGCCGGCGACCGCAGCCCCGAGCTGAACGAGGTCACCGTCTTCACCTCCGAGGTCGGCGGCACCCTGACCATCACCGGGCTGGCCGTGCTGGCGGTGGCGTTCGCGGCCTTCGCCTGGCGGCGCTGGCGCGAGCCGATGCTGGTCGCGGTGGCGGTGGCCGGCGAGGTGGGCATCTTCCTGGTGGTGACCATGCTGGTCGACCGCCAGCGGCCTCCCGTGTCCCACCTGGACGAGGCCCCGCCCACCTCCAGCTTCCCCTCCGGGCACACCGCGGCCACCATCGCCCTGTGGGGGGCGCTGGCCGTGCTGGCCTCCGAGCGGGCCCGCTCGGCCCTGGTCAGGAACCTGTTCCTGGTCCTCGCGTTCGTGCTCCCGCTGCTGGTGGCGTCCTCGCGGATGTACCGGGGCATGCACTACCTGACCGACGTGCTCGGCGGCGTCCTGCTCGGCGGGCTCTGGCTGGCCGCCACCGTCCGCGGCATCCGCCTGGGGGTGGCCCACTGGGCCCTGCGCCACGGCGGGGCCGGGGCGGACCACCGGCCGTGGCGGCGATCGGCCGTGCGCCATGGGTAGCCGGATGCGGGTGGCGGTGGTGTTCAACCCGGCCACCGGCGGCGGCGACACGGCCGGCCGCAAGCACGACACCCAGGAGGCCCTCCAGGGGGCCGGGCTGGACGTGCTGTGGCTGGAGACGACCCGGGAGGACCCGGGCCAGGGCCTGACCGCCAAGGCGGTGGCCGAGGGCGTCGACCTGGTCATGGCCCAGGGGGGCGACGGCACGGTGATGGCCTGCGTCACCGGCCTGGCCGGGACCGAGGTGCCCCTGGCCGTGCTCCCCGGCGGCACCGGCAACCTGCTGGCCACCAACTTCGACATCCCCAGCGAGCTCGACGAGGCGGTCGAGGTCGCCATCGAGGGCGACCGGGTGCGCCTGGACGTCGCCGCCATGGACGACGACCGCTTCGTGGTCATGGGCGGGATCGGCTTCGACGCGGCCATGCTGCGCGACGCCGACCCCAGATTGAAGGAAACCCTGGGGGCCGTGGCCTACGTGCTCAGCGGGTTCAAGCATCTGCGCCGCCGGGTGACCAGGTTCCAGCTGCGGCTCGACGACCAGCCGCCGATCGAGCGGACCGGCCAGGGGGTGCTGATCGGCAACCTGGGCCGGCTCCAGGGCGGGCTCCCGGTGATGCCCGACGCCCGGCCCGACGACGGCCTGCTCGACGTGGCCGTGCTCCAGACCCGCACCGTGCTCGACTGGCTGGCCCTGGCCGCCCGGGTCCTGCTGCGCCGCCGCCGCAAGGACCCGCAGCTGGAGCTGTTCCAGGCCCGGCGGGTCGAGATCCACTGCGACACCCCCCAGCCCGTGGAGCGGGACGGCGACCCGGCCGATGCCCGCGACCACCTGGTCGTCGAGGTCGTCCCCAAGGCCCTCACCCTCTGCGTTCCACCAGCGAAAGGAAGCGCCCCATGAGCACCGCGACCTCTGTGCCCGAGACCTACGAGCTGGAGGGCGACGACGCCCTCCGGACCCTGCGCACCACCGGCTGGGGCCAGCTGGCCAAGGACTCGTTCGTGCGCTTCCGGGCCGCCGACGGCACCAGCCACTCGCGCAGCCTGGCCTTCCAGGTGATGCTGACCCTGCTGCCGTTCGTGATCGCGGTGGTCGGGCTGGCCACCGCCCTCAACATCGACCAGTTCCGCCAGCTGCTCACCCAGACCGTCGACCGGCTCGCCCCCGGCCCGGCCGGCCAGATCTTCACCCAGGCCATCCGGCAGGGGGCCAAGAGCGCCGCCGGCGGCGGCCTGGTCGCGGCCCTGCTGGGCGGGGTGGCCGCGCTGGCCTCGGCCACCGTGGCCATGGGCCAGATCGAGCGGGGCGCCAACCGCCTCTACGGGGTCGAGCAGGACCGCCCCACCGGCGAGAAGTACCTGAACGGCTTCAAGCTGGCCTGCACCGCCGGGGTGCTCACCGTGGTCGCGTTCATGCTGATCGTCGGCGGCACCGACATGGCCAAGGCGGTCGGGCTGTCCGGCGTGGTCAAGGGGCTGTGGACGCTGCTGCGGTGGCCGCTCAGCATCGGCTTCGTGGTCGTGGCCTTCGCCCTGCTGTTCCGGGCCGCCCCCCGGCGCCACCAGCCGTCCTGGTCCTGGCTGGCCGTCGGGTCGGGCGTCTCGGTGCTGCTCTGGTTCCTGTTCACCGGCGCCCTGGCCCTCTACCTGGACGCCTCCTCCGGCACCTTCGGCCGCACCTACGGTCCCCTGACCGGGGTCATCGCCATCCTGATCTGGACCTTCCTGACCTCCCTGGCCATCTACCTGGGCCTGGCCTTCGCGGCCCAGCTGGAGGCGGTCAGGGCCGGGGTGCCAACGCCCAAGACGGGCGAGCACGAGAACCCGCAGGGCTCCAGGCGCGGCCGGCGACCGGCCTGGCGCTGAATCAGAAATTCCCTCAACCGTCGCCCTCCCGACGTCGAAGGTCTGAAAGCACGCCAGCGGCGAGATGCACCGGTCGTGATTTTGGGTAGCTTTCCCATTACGTTCCGTAGGGACGGAGCCGGCTCGGGAGCGACAACGATGCAGGACGACCCACTTTGGTACAAGACCGCGGTCTTCTATGAGCTGTACGTCCGCGGGTTCCAGGACGGCAACGGGGACGGCCAGGGTGACTTCCGCGGCCTGACCGAGCGGCTCGACTACCTGCAGTGGCTCGGGGTGGACTGCGTCTGGCTGCTGCCGATCAACCCGTCGCCGCTGCGCGACGGCGGCTACGACGTCAGCGACCACCTGTCGATCCTGCCCGACTACGGCACCCTCGGGGACTTCTACGACTTCCTGGAGGCCGCCCACGCCCGCGGCATCCGGGTGGTCGCCGACATGGTGATGAACCACACCTCCGACCAGCACCCCTGGTTCCAGGAGTCGCGCAAGCCGGGGTCGCCCAAGCGCGACTGGTACGTGTGGTCCGACACCGACCAGAAGTACCTGGACGCCCGGATCATCTTCGTGGACACCGAGACCTCCAACTGGACCTGGGACCCGGAGGCGCAGGCCTTCTACTGGCACCGCTTCTTCTCCCACCAGCCGGACCTCAACTACGACAACCCCGAGGTCCAGGACGTCATGCTCGAGGTCATCCGGTTCTGGCTGGACCTGGGCCTGGACGGCTTCCGCCTCGACGCCGTGCCGTACCTGTTCGAGCGCGAGGGCACCAACTGCGAGAACCTGCCCGAGACCCACGAGTTCCTGAAGCGGGTCCGCAAGGAGATCGACGACAAGTACCCGGGCCGGGTGCTGCTGGCCGAGGCCAACCAGTGGCCGCCCGACGTGGTCCCCTACTTCGGCGACGGCGACGAGTGCCACATGGCCTTCAACTTCCCGGTGATGCCGCGGATGTTCATGGCCCTGCGCCGCGAGGACCGCACCCCGATCGTCGAGATCATGAACCGCACCCCCAAGATCCCCGACGCCGCCCAGTGGGGGCTGTTCCTGCGCAACCACGACGAGCTGACCCTCGAGATGGTGACCGACGAGGAACGCGACTACATGTACGCCGAGTACGCCAAGGACCCCCGCATGCGGCGCAACATCGGCATCTCGCGGCGCCTGGCCCCGCTGCTGGACAACGGCCGGCGCCAGATGGAGCTGCTCTACAGCCTGCTCTACAGCCTGCCCGGCAGCCCGGTGATGTACTACGGCGACGAGATCGGCATGGGCGACAACATCTACCTGGGCGACCGCGACGGGGTGCGGACCCCGATGCAGTGGACCGGCGACCGCAACGCCGGCTTCTCCAAGGCCGACCCGGCCGCCCTGTACCTGCCGTTCCTGATGGACCCGGTCTACGGCTACCAGGCGTGCAGCGTCGAGGCCCAGGAGCGGGTGTCGACCTCGCTGCTCCAGTGGGTCCGGCGCATGCTCCAGGTGCGCAAGCAGCACCCGGTGTTCGGGATCGGCGACTACGAGCCCCTGTACCCCGACAACCGCCGGGTGCTGGCCTTCTACCGCCAGCTGGGGGCCGACGTGGTCCTGGTGGTGGCCAACCTGTCGCGCTTCGCCCAGCCGGTGGAGCTCGACCTGTCCCGCTTCCACGGGCTGGTGCCCGAGGAGATGTTCGGGCGCACCCCGTTCCCGTTGATCGACGACGAGCCCTACCGCCTCGGCCTTGGCCCGCACGGCTTCTACTGGTTCCACCTGGTCGAGCCGCCGTCCGAGACCGAGGACACGGCCATGTTCCGGGCCATCCGCACCCGGCCGTGAGCTGGCCGCTGTTCCAGGTCGACGCGTTCACCGCCGAGCCGTTCGCGGGCAACCCGGCCGCCGTCTGCCTGCTGGAGGGCGACGCCGACCCGGGGCCTGGGTGGATGCAGCGGGTGGCGGCCGAGATGAACCTGTCCGAGACGGCCTTCCTGCGTCCCGAGCCCGGCGGCTACGGGCTGCGCTGGTTCACCCCCACGGTCGAGGTCGAGCTGTGCGGGCACGCCACCCTGGCCTCGGCCCACGTCCTCTGGACCGAGGGCCGGGTGCCGGCCGGCCAGGCGATCCGGTTCGGCACCGCCAGCGGGCCGCTGGCCGCCCACCCCGGTGACGGCGCCATCTGGCTCGACTTCCCGGCCACCCCGGCCGGGCCGGTCGACCCGCCGGCCGGGCTGGTCGAGGCCCTGGGGGCGGGGGCGCCGCGCTGGGTGGGCCGGGCCCGCTTCGACTACCTGGTCGAGCTGGAGGACGAGGCGGCGGTGCGCGGGCTGCGCCCCGACCCCCGGCGCCTCGGAGGGCTGACGCCCGGGTCGGTCGGGGTGATCGTGACCGCCCCGGCGGCCGGCCCCGGCGGCTACGACTTCGTGTCCCGCTACTTCGCCCCCGCGGCCGGGATCGACGAGGACCCGGTCACCGGGTCGGCCCACTGCGTCCTTGGGCCGTTCTGGGCCGGGCGCCTTGGCCGGGACGAGCTGACCGGCTTCCAGGCGTCGGCCCGCGGCGGCCTGGTCCAGGTCCGCACCGACGGCGACCGGGTCCGGCTCGGCGGCCGGGCCGTCACCGTGCTCCGCGGCCAGCTCGTCTAGAGCAGGCTCACGCCCAGGGTCACGGTGGCGGCCGCCAGGAGCAGGGCGCCCAGGTAGACCAGGGTGATCATGCGGCTGGGGCGCTCGGCCCGGGGCGGGAGCACCGAGAGGAAGAACCCGGCCGAGATCAGGATCGGGGCCAGCGCGAACCCGGTCCGGACCAGGGTCCTGGTCCCTGACGACAGGCCGGTCTGGTCGACGTACAAGATCCCGACCAGGGCCAGCAGCACCAGCACCCCGGCATGGGCGTGGCCGGCCCGGAACAGGTTCTGGCGCACCGGGTTGTCGAGGTAGCCGGGGATCCGCCTGGCGATCATGCGCAGCAGCGACCAGCCGCCGAACTCGATCGTGGGGATGACCACGAACAGGATCCCGGCCAGCTGCTTGGATGCGTCGGACATGGTCAGCGCCTCCTCTGGGTCGGCGGTTCGGGAAGGAACGGGAGGATCGCGGCCGAGGCCAGGGTCTGGAACCGGTCGAGGGCGACCCCGGGGTCGGGGAAGTGCCCGGCCAGCTCCAGGCTGACCGCGCCGTGCACCGCCGCCCACAGCACCTCGGCCACCGCCCGCGGGTCGCCGGGCCGCAGGACCCCGGCCGCCATCGCCGCCCCGACGGCCTGGGTGAGCACCTCCAGGCTGGCCCCGGCCACGGCCAGCGACCCCGGCGACGGCTGGAACCTCGGGATGGCCTGCTGGAACATCACCCCGTAGTAGCCCCGCTCGGCCAGCGCGCTGTCCCGGTAGGCATGGGCGAGCGCCCCCAGCCGGGCCTGCGGTCCCGGGTCGCCGTCGACCGCCTCCAGCCGGCGCCGCAGCCGTTCGAACCCGTCCCGGTAGAGCGCGTCGGCCAGCCCCTCCTTGCCCCCGAACATCGTGTAGAGCACGGTCGTCGAGCACCCGACGGCCCCGGCCACCCGCCGCATGGTCAACGCCCCCGGCCCCTCCTCCAGCAGCAGCCCACTGGCCGCGTCGAGCAGCGCCCGCCGCAACGCCTCCTGGCCCTTGCGTTGGGCCCGCTCGTAGGGGGTCGGGCCCGGGGCCGGGTCGCCGGGGACCGGGTCGTCCTGGGCTGGGTCGCCTGGTTCCTTGTGGTGTGGCTCCATGCCGCCAGAATAACGTTGTTATTGATGGATCACAACGTCATTTCCGGGCCGGTGGCAAGATGGCGCCTTGGCGTCGGCGGAGGAGGCTGCGTGGAGGATCGACTGCCCGGGGAGCGGCTGGCCGAGCTGGTGGAGCTCGGGGACCCGGCCGAGCTGCTGCGGGCCGTCGACGGGCTGTGCGCCAGCCGCGACTGGGCCGGGCTGGTCGACCTGCGGCACCGGCTGGAGGAGGCGGTGGAGCGGGGGCGCCCGCTGTGGCCGGTGACCACCTACGTCGAGTACCGGATGGCCCTGGACGGGCCGGCCGCCGAGGCGGCCAGCGTGCTCCGGCCGGGGGCGGCCCGGTTCGCCCTCGGGCCGCTGACCGAGGTGGCGGCCACCACCCACGCGTTCGCCGAGCTGGCCCCGCACCTGGCCGTGCCGGCGGTGGCCGGCGCCGTCGCCCAGGAGCGGGTCCTGCGCGGCGAGGACCTGCGCGGCGCTCCCGGGGCCCACGCCGAGGTGCTGGAGCTGCCGCTGGTCCTGGCCCCCTGGGAGCCGGCCTACGCGCTGGCCACCTACCGGCCCGACGAGCGCGAGGTCCCCGACCCGGGTGCCGAGGCGGTGGCCATGGTGGCCGGCCGGGCCGACCCGGGCCAGGCCCTGGACCGGCCCGACGTCACCAGGGCCCTGACCGACCTGGTCGAGGTCTGGACCTCGGAGTCGGGCGGCCAGGCGCGGGCCCTGGTGGTCTCCGGCGGCCCGGCCGAGGCGGTGGCCGCCCTCGGCCACCCCGAGCACCGGCTGGGCCGGGTCACCCCGGCCTCGGCCATGGCCCGGATGGCCTGGGCCGCGGCCAGCGGCGGGGCCCACGGCGTCCGCCGCGGCGCCGCCCTCGGGCGGTTCGACGCCTGGTGGGCCGCGGCCGCCCTGGCCGGCCTGGACTGGCCGCCCGACCCCGGCGACCTGGGCGCCGCCGTCGAGCGGCTCACCTGGTGGGTCTGGGACGACGGCATGCCCGGCACCGGCTGGATCCTCCGCCTGGCCGCGGCCGACCCCGCCGCCGGCTGGGCCGCCGCCCTCGACGCCACCGACCACAGTTGACGGCACACCCTGGCGGCGGGACCGTCGTATGGTGTACCGCGGCGCTCGGCCGGTGGCGCGCCGGCGCGGCGCACGAGCACGCACACGAGGAGTCGTAGATGCCCGACGACCAGCCCGGCCCCCCCACCGGCGCCACCCCGGACGACCGACCCGGCGAGCGCCCGACCGAGCCCCTCAGCACCCCGCCCCCGCCTCCGCCCCCGCCGCCCGGCCCGGCGCCGACGGTCCCGGTCCCCGACCCGCCCGCGGCCCCCGAGCCGCCCCGGCCGCTCGGTTCGCCGCCCCCTCCCGGCCAGACCTGGCCGCAGGCCCCGCCGCCGCCCGCACCCGAGCCGGGCCAGCCGGGGTACGGCCAGCCAGGCTACGGTCCGGCCGCCGGCGGCCCGCCGGCCTACAACCAGCCGGGCTACGGGCAGCCCGGGTACGGCCAGCCGGGGTACGGGCCGCCCCCGCCCGGCTACGGGTACGGCTACCCGGCGGGGCCGCAGACCGACAGCTCGGCCACGGCGGCGCTGGTCATCGCCGTGGTCGGGTTCTTCATCTGCGCCCCCGTCGGCGCCATCGTGGCCCTGGTCCTGGCCAACAGCGCCCAGAAGCGCATCGAGGAGTCCAACGGCCGCCTCACCGGCCTGGAGCAGGCCAGGGCGGCCCGCATCATCGCCATCGTCGAGCTGGCCCTGACCGCCGTCCTGATCCTGGTCGGCGTGCTGGTGGCCGTGGCCTCGCTCGGCGCCCGCTACTGACCGTCCCGTCAAGGAGCCTCCGTGTCACCCCGCCCTCGCCGCCTCCTGATCCCGCTCCTGCTTGTGCTCACGTTCACATCGGCCGCCTGCCAGGCCAGGTCGGCCGCGTCCCCCGCCGACACCGCGCCGGTGCGTGGCGTCACCACCGTCGAGGCCAAGGACCTCAAGTTCCTGCCCCCGGCGATCGAGGTGCCGCCGGGCACGGAGGTCACCTGGCGCTTCGTCGACGGGTCGGTCCCCCACAACGTCAAGGGGGACGGGTTCGCCTCGGACAACCAGGCCAGAGGCACCTTCAGCCACCGCTTCGAGCAGGCCGGCGAGTACCGCTACACCTGCGACCTGCACGCCGGCATGGACGGCCGGGTGGTGGTGACCGGCCAAGGTTCCGGCTGACCGAAGCGACGGCGCCACGTACCATGGGGCCCATGACCGACAGCACCACCCTCACCCCGGCGATCCAGGAGTACCTGGAGTCCCTCTACTGGCTCGGCGAGGCCGGCATCGAGCGGACGCCGACCAACCTGGCCAGGGCGATGCAGGTGTCGCCGCCCAGCGTCACCGGCATGGTCCGCCGCCTCGAGGGCGAGGGGCTGGTCGGCCGCGGCCCCGGCAAGCGGATCGTGCTCACCGCCAAGGGCCTGGAGGTGGCCAAGCACGTGGTCAGCCGCCACCGGCTGGTCGAGGCGTTCCTGGTCAAGATCATGGGCGTGGCCTGGGACGAGGTCCACGAGGAGGCCGAGGCCTTCGAGATGGGCGTCACCCCGGCCCTGGAGGCCCGCATGCTCGAGATGATCGGCGAGGCCCGGACCTGCCCCCACGGCCACCCGATCGGCGACTACCCGCGCGAGCCCGGGGTCCCCCTGACCGCCGCCCCCACCGGCAGCGTCGTGCGGATCCTCCGGTTCGAGAACGAGGACCACGACCTGCTGCGGATGTTCCGCCGGGCCGGGGTCGAGCCCAAGGTCAGCTACACCATCGTCGCCTTCGGCGGGGACCTGGCCAAGCTGGAGGGCCCGGAGGGCCCGTCCGAGCTGCCCCTGTACGCGGCCAGGACGATCTCGGTCGCGGTCGAGCGCTCCGGCGACGGCCCCCCGGCCGAGCAGGACCCCGAGAGCCTGGCCACCGCCTACCTCCTGGGCGACACCCACTGGAGCCGCTAGCCCGGCCGGTCGCCTAGCGGCGGTCCCCGTCCGTGTCGGCTGGCCCGCCGGTGGTGAACGGGCGGCCGTTGGCCGGCACCCCGGCCTGGACGGTGCCGTCGACCTCGAAGCCGGCCAGCCGGAACGGCAGGCCGGCCCCGAGCAGGATGCTGCGGTGGTCCATCAGCTGGAAGTGGAGGTGCGGCTCGGTGGAGTTGCCCGAGTTCCCGGTCAATGGCGTAGGTCTGCCCGTAGGCGTGGAGGCCGTGGCTCGGCACCTTGTCGGCCGGGCTGTTGATGGCCTGCCAGCGCCCGGCCACCGGCGCCGCCACCTCGACCGGGGGCCGGCGCACGGTCCCGACCCGGAAGTAGAGGGCCAGCCCGGCGACCAGCAGCACCAGCCCGGCCGGCCCCATCCAGGCCGGCCCGCCCAGCAGGGCGCCGCCGACCAGGAGCGCCAGGGCGGCCCAGAGCAGCGGCATCCGCAGCCGGGCGCACCAGATGGGGAACCGCGCCGCCACGGTGGCCGCTAGACCCGTTGGCGGCTGCGGCGGGCGGCCAGCACCCGGACGACCACGAAGGCCGCCACGCCGAGGAAGCCGGCGGCGAGCACGGCGTTCTGGTAGGTCCCGGCGTAGTCCTCGATGACCTGCCGGTTCTCGCCCAGGACGTAGCCGGCGACCACGAACACGCTGTTCCAGATCAGGCTGCCCAGGGTGGTGAACAGCAGGAAGGTCGCCATCGGCATCCGCTCGATCCCGGCCGGGATCGAGACGAAGCTGCGGAACAGCGGGATCATCCGGCCGAAGAACACCGTCTTGCGGCCGTGCCGCTGGAACCACGCCTCGGTCCGGTCGATGTCCGAGACCTTGATCAGCGGCAGCCGGGCCGCGATGGCCCGGGTGCGCTCCCGGCCGATCAGGGCCCCGATCCAGTACAGCACCACCGCCCCGGCCACCGACCCGAACGTGGTCCAGGCGATCGCCGCGGCCAGGCTCATGTCCCCCTGGCTGGCCGTGAACCCGGCCAGGGGCAGGATCACCTCACTGGGGATCGGCGGGAACAGGTTCTCCAGCGCCACCGCCAGCCCGGCCCCCGGCGCCCCCAGGGTCTCCATGATCCGGATCGCCCACCCGGAGATCCCCCCCGGGTCGGCGTCGGCCCCCAGCGGCATCCCGCTCAGCAACGTCAACAGCGAACGCATGCCCCAACGCTACCCGAAGTCCCGCCTCGCGCGAGCGGACCGCATCCCGTAGCCTGGCAGGTCAGCGCCGGAGTGCTGGAATCGGCAGACAGCCGCGCCTTAAAAGCGTTGGGCCCAACGGGCATGAGGGTTCGAGCCCCTCCTCCGGCACCCACCAAAC
>OCZS010000108.1_pt1 | contig 26023 bp, 27 predicted proteins | sample 1539071 | NCBI WGS metagenome assembly OCZS01 (sample SAMEA3113584, study PRJEB22503) | soil metagenome
CCGCCAGGCGGTGGAATGGGCGGAATGGGCGGAATGGGCGGAATGGGCGGAATGGACATGTAAGCCCTCCTCCAATAACTCTTATTCTCTCTTCCATTACTTTTTTAATTCTACCCCAATCACTTCTTTTATCCATCTACCTGTTTCTTGCATGCCCGATAGTTTGGTCAAAAATTCTTCCCATGATATCCTGCCATAAGCGTTAACCCATGCTTTGTAGTGATTGATCATGCTATCGAATGCTTGCTTGTGGTGCAGGCAATATTTGTCGCCTGACAAGGCTTTTCGGTGGCAGGCAGTGCATTTAGTGGTAGTCATGGAACGTTTATTTATAGTCAGGATTTTTAAGAGTTATAACACATCATGCTTACGACCCCTTCTAAAGTTGTGTGGCTAGTCGCTGTAGCATATTTGACGACGGTCTTTGCACTCGCATCAGGTTTGATAAATTCTCTAATCGAGGGCAGAGGCATCAATAGATTCATGATTCCATCGCGCTCTGCTCAGACTATTGGCGAGACCGTAGTCTTTACGCTAATTCTCTTCATGGGCATGGCTGGAGTCTTTATGCTCTACCATTCGGGAAGGTCTCCGAACCCAAAGGTACAGAAGGCGCTGCTGATAGCAGGATTTGGTGTGCTGGGAATTGCTCTTCTGCTGGGATTCATACTTGTAGGTGTCAAACTATGATAGGTTGCACTTGTACACAAATATCTTACCCGCTTCAATCGATTCATGTTGTACTATTTTGAGCGCCAAGTCGCTTTTATGCCAGTCTACGCTTAGCTTCACTGCGCTCTTGCGCTGAAGCAGCCTGCGACTTGCAGGCGACTGGACCCAGCCACCTTCTTTTCTGTAGCGAAGCATGCTTGTAGCAAGCACTGGAACATTTACATCGACTCCACGTCGGACAAGCAGCATTATCAAGACAGAAAGCAGATGGTTCAGACTGCCCATCCGCTGCCGTATCGGAAACATGTTATAAAAGCTATTGACAGAATCGAAAATTACAAGTGAGCTATCGTCCATTGATTCAAGCACGTCTTTCATCATAGCAGCAAGTCGGCCCTCTGACGGCAAATATATGTCGACGCTATTTGTATGCACGAATCCTGCATTGAAATATGCTGTAAATGTGGTGTCAAGGTCGATATAGATGACTCTATCAAACTGTGACGTCAAATGAGCCGTGTAGCAGAGCTTGGCGTATGGATCGGTAAACATTAGCGTATTTAAGCCACCCATACTCAATACCTTGGCAGAGTCCACTTGCTGTTCTATTGCCGGAGGTTGAATATAATGTGAATGAAATTGACTATGGCCAGCTAAGAGATGATGACTATCCAATAACAAAGAAGACTATCTACATGAACAACGGAGCCATTGCTCCAACACCGCTATCCACCATCAAGGCAATGACTGACTTTATGCTCACATGTGCAGAGGGCGGTCCTGACTCACCTAGCACTTTTGATTATATCATGTCGCTCCTTGACGAGTTGCGGACAAGGATAGCCCATCTGATCAACTGTGATCATGATGAAGTCGTGCTTGTTCAGAGTACCACTGAGGGTCTCAATATAGTGGGGAACGGCCTGGACTGGAAGAATGGTGATGCGATAGTGGTAAGGGGAGGCAGGCATGAGCACTATGCCAACTATTTGCCGTGGGTCGTACTGTCGCAGAAAAAAGGTGTGCAATTGAGAGAACTCTCCATGACAGACGAAAATGGATACTTTGACCTTGGTCAGCTTGAAAAATTGGTCAAAGGTTCACAGCTCATTACACTGAGCCACGTACTTTACAATACCGGAGCCATAATGCCAGTTGAAGAGGTTGGCAGGATTGCACATGAAAACGGCGTCATGTTTTGTGTTGATGCAGCACAGAGTGCCGGCACTATTTCAGTCGACGTCAAAAAGATCGGATGTCATTTTATGGCGTTTCCAGGCTTTAAGTGGCTCTGCGGCCCGATAGGCATAGGTGTGTTCTATTGTAGCAAGAAGGCATCTGAAATATTGGACCCGCCTGAAATCGGCGGCGAATCTGCCACTCTGTCTGAGCAGAACATCATCGCATATTTGGATATGCCAGCCAGGCTTCAGGCTGGCTTTCGTAATTTTCCTGGAGCAGCAGGACTTGAAGCGTCTTTGCGCTACATCCTTAGAATCGGGCTTGAGAGGATAAGGAAGAAGAACATGAATGTTGCCAGCATCCTTCGTGAAGAAATAGCTAAGATCCCGGCCGTCAAAATGTATGGTCCTGATGACGAAAGCAAGCGCTCGTCTATTGTCACATTCATGCCGCAGAAGGCCGACTCGTCAACATTGGTAAGACAGCTTGAGCAAAACCACACAATACTTGCAGCTAGAGACATTGGAGGCGGAAAGAAAGTAGTGAGAGCGGCTCCTCACTTTTTTAACAGTGAGGAGGAGGCATCAATTACAGCAAGCTATGTCAAGGACCTGCTTCAATAATCAGATCTTTTTTATTGACTGTTCGCCTTGGCCCTCAATTACAATCATAGTCAATGTTGAACGCACTTTATCTATTCTCCTAACATGCCAAGTTATTGTTTCTCTTAGTTTATCCATAGAATCTGAGCTTATTCTAGCAATTATGTCGTAAACGCCATATACACCTGATACTTCTACGGTTTCTGGCAATTTTTTTATTTCTCGAATTATTTCTTCTTCAGAACCCAAATCGCAATTGATAAGGACGTATGCTGTTGGCATGTATGTTTGATTTGGTTGTATTATTAAAATTTCTGCTTCGACAGCTTTTTAGCCTTGATGTAGTCTACAAAGTAGAACAAGTATGCTCGCTCACTTATCTTGAGAACCCATGGAATAAATGACTCGTTCTTGCTGCTCTTTTCCCCTATTTCAAAGCCTGAGTTTTCCAAAAACCTGCGGAAAGATTGCGCATCGTAGATCTTTTCTGCTGGGGGATCGCGGTTATAATCATACGGATCAACAATTATCATATCGGCATGCGGTTTAAGCAGCCAGTGTATTGACGCTAGAAGCTTTTCCGGATCCACGAGCTCGAGCAGGTTCAATGCAAGTATCAGGTCAAATTTGCCGGGGTTGAATGGCGTGTTCAGCAAATCCGACACACAAAACTCAATGTTTCCACGTTTTAATTCGTACATCTTTTTTCTAGCTTCCCGGATGAATGAAAAGGAGATGTCTATGCCAATTACAAACGCATACTTTTGCGCAAGGAGCATAGTGCTATAGCCCATTGAGCATGCCATGTCAAGTGCAACCCCATCCATCTTGGGGTTGATGCTATGCACTATTCTGTTGTAAACTTCATTTGGCTTCAATCGCCACCGGAGCGACTTGAGCAGCCTATCTTCTACAGAATGCTCGTACTGAGTCCACCTGTAAGGGATGAACCAGCTGCCCCCCTCCTCGTATCTGTCGTTTGATGCAGAGCCCGGCGAAAAGTTTGAGCCGCTCTCCTTCAAAAATTGCTTCATCTCTTTTGTCTTGCTGTCCAGAAGCCACCTGCCGTACATCTGCGGTCGGCCTGCAGCATAGGCAAAGAAGTCCTTGACTACTATTGCCACGCCCTGTATTATGGGGTATCTTGTGTCACACTCTTTGCATCTCAGGAATCCCTCAGTACACTCGCTTGACCCCTCCATCTCAAGGCTCTCAAGGTGGAGACGCAGTTGTTTGTCTGTGTGTTGGAGACAGACGAGGTGATGTGCAAACTGGATCTTCATGCTTGCATATCACAGGAGCGCCTTCATATATATAAAAATCAGAGAAGCCCATCCTCATGCAGCTTGTTAAGTAATGGAGTTAAAAAGTCGCGCACTTCCTTTTCGCCTAGATTGAACGTTTCAACAATGCTAAGCGCTATTGAAAGCATATTTCGATCTTCTCTTGCTGTATACACAGCAGAACCTGCAATATTAAATGGTTCGGCGTTATCGTGCAGCCATTTTTTCCACCTGTTGGTTCTCTCTGCGTTTGCTTCAAGTGAAGAAATGACATAGTCAATGTCTATTCCTTCATTGTTATCAAGCAGGTTCAGCTTGACCATCGGAAGCAAAAGTGTTCCCTCCGTGACTTGGGCGTGGATTCTATTCATCTCAACAATACTTTCTTCGTCATTGGACTCAATATCGCTGTATGCTGGGAACATATAACCTGCAAGGTTGCTATCCCAGTCATAGATCTTGTAGAGCGTATCGTCATATTCTGCCTTCCACCTGTTGGTGGCCTCTCTCTTGCCAAACAAACGCAACTGATTATCAGTATGCATGCCTTACATATTTCTCTCTATGATACATCACTAGTGATAATCACTATAGGGTTAAGGTTAGAGTTAAAGAGAGATGCTTTATTGACCGTTGACTTAAATTATCCCTGAGGCTTTAACCCATGCATGTCAGAACCATCACAACCATCACAAGAACAGACAACCCCACGCAGAGAAGGACCCCACGACACAATATACATTGGCAAGAAACCGCTGATGACATATGTGACGTCAACTCTGATCCAGTTGGCCAACCAGCCAACAGTGACAATCAAGGCAAGGGGCCTGAGCATTGGACGAGCAGTAGATGTATCGCAGATCACACTGAAGAGGATGGAAAATGCAGGATACAAGATAGGCGACGTAAGGATTGGATCTGAGACAGTCCAATCTGAGGACGGCAGGACGAGAAACGTCTCTACGATTGAAATCGAGATAAAGAAGAGTTAGGCCTGCTTCTTTTACTTTTTCTTACTATCTCTTGTACTATCTAAGTTAAATCATGAGCACTACTACCTCCGCTGCGATCTATCTTGTGCATCTAAACCCAATGACTAATGCTCATGAATCAATAATCTCGACGCTCAAAAAGGACTATCGCGTCTACATTTTCCCAGTGCGCTTTATTAAAGACGGGCAGGAGGTAAACACAAAGAGCCTCCCGTTTTCGTATCAGCTGCGCAAGCAGATGGTTGAATCTATCTTTGGCGACTCTGTCGCAGTTCTTCCCGATTATACCTTCTACGCGCCATACAGCAAGTACATGCCTCCACTTCTTTCGTCACGGTCATGGGAACTCCGCAACCAGATAATTACACAGGTAAATGAGGAAAGGTTCGTATCATACACTGGAGACAAGGCCGAGCGGCTTATGCTCAAGGCATACAGGCTCAACCCGCTCAAAGCTGACAGGCTTGAAGTTTCCGCATCATCGATCAGGGCAAAGCTCTATCGGCATGCGGTTGAAGGTGACAATGACGAACAATGGCGCGGAAAAGTGCCTGAAGCAGTAGCAGAAATCATCAAGAAGAATTGGAACATTGTGGACAAGTTTGCAAGAATGGAAGATAGCACGACGAGGGTGATGGGTATGAAATTCCCCCGGGAAGGCTACAACAAATAGTTCAAGATTTTTATAAGCCAGCGAGGGATTGTGGCTTCATACATGAAGGAAAAAGGCGGCGAGTTTGTCTGGTTTGATGGCAAGCTCGTGAAATGGGAAGACGCCAAAGTTCCAATCTATACACATGCCCTCCATTACGGCACGGCGGTCTTTGAAGGTATACGTGCCTATGCAGCCAAGGACAGCGTCTACATTTTTCGGTTGGAAGACCATATGAAGCGACTTCATCGCTCTGCCCAGGTTTACTCAATTTCGCTCAAATATTCTGCCCGGGAACTTGGAAATGCTACAGTCGAGCTGTTACAAGAGAACCAGATTAAAGAGTCGTGCTATATCCGCCCACTGACGTTTGTAGGCCTGCACGGTATTGACCTTAATGTGACAAAGGATTCGCCGACTCATACTGTTATAATCACGTTTCCGTTTGCAAAATATTTTAAGGGCGAAGGAATCAGGGCATGTGTCTCTTCATGGAGGCGCATCCACGATAGCATGACTCCTCCACTTGCCAAAGCTGCAGGCAACTACCTCAATTCAATTCTGGCAACACAAGAGAGCAAGCGCAACGGTTATGACGAATCGATTCTGCTTGATATATACGGCAACGTAAGTGAAGCTTCTGGAGAAAACATTTTTGTTGTTCGGCACGACAAGATGTATACACCATATTTGGCCGATTCAGCCCTTGAAGGGATAACGCGTGAAACTGTCATGATGATAGCAAAGGACTTGGGCTACGAGGTCATAGAGCGCCAGATAGCGAGGACTGAACTGTATATGGCTGACGAAATATTCCTTACCGGTACTGCAGCAGAAATAGTCCCAGTGACCAGTATAGATGACCACCCTGTAGGCAGCGGAAAGGAAGGCCCGATGACAACGAGTATCCGGGAAATGTATGCCAAGATAGTATCTGCCGAGGCCAAAGAATACCTGGAGTGGTTAACCTCTGTATGGTAAGCACTTCCCGCAGTAATACTAGAATTGCAGTTATAGGTGTTGGCGGATGGGGCAAGAACCATGCAAGAGTGTTGAGGGAGCTTGACTGCCTGGCCGCAGTATGCGATCTTGACCTTGCAAGAGCTAAGGAGATTGCAAGTAGACATGGCGCACATGCATATTCTGCGATCGACGAGATGTTGGAAAAGGAACGGCTTGACGGCTGCCTAGTGTGTACGCCTACAAACACTCACGCAGCTGTGGCCAAGAAGGTTATGGAACATAGCATCAGCGTATTTGTTGAAAAGCCGATGTCATTCTCTTCCAAAGAATGTGAAGAAATGACACAGATGGCGGAAAAGAAAAAGCTAATTCTAACATCTGGCTATGTCGAGCGATTTAACCCTGCTGTTAGCGACACGCGCAAGCTCGTAGAGGGTAAGATGTATGGCGATCCCATGATGATCGAGTTCCACAGGGAAAACAGGATGCCGCCACACATCACAGATGTAGGGATAATATATGATACATCAGTGCACGACATTGATGCAGCAATATTTCTCTTTGGGAGCCCTCCGCACGTCATATTTGCACGTGCTGGCAAACGCTTTCATGTACACGAGGATTTTGCAACGATCATGCTTGGCTTCGAGGAGCAAAAAGTGGCCATTATCGCATCCAACTGGCTCACTCCAAAAAAGGTGAGGACTTTTAGCGCTGTATGCACTGACGGCATCATTTCCGGTGATTTTTTAACACAGGAGATCAGAATAGACCATGCCGAAGCTACCATAGTACCGCGCCGGAAGTTCCAAGAGCCGCTAACATTAGAGCTAAAGAATTTTGTTGAATCAATAGAAGGTAAAGCAAAGATAGTCGTGACTGCTACGGACGCAACAAATGTGACAAAGGTGGCAGAGGCAGCTATACTGTCAAGCAATACCGGCTCGCCTGTGTATTTGGATCTGAAATGAACAGGTCGATGCTTGATATCCTTGCATGTCCCATAGACAAGCACTATCCGTTAGAGCTTTTCCAGATCGTTTCAGAAGGTCAGATCGTGAAAGAGGGCATTCTATTTTGCACAAAGTGCAACCGCTACTATCCAATAATTGATGAGATACCTGTCATGCTGCCAGACGAGCTTAGAGAAAGGCAAAAGGCACAAGACATCGAGTTTCTGAGGAAATGGCAAAATAAGCTCCCTGACAAAGTTATAAGGCAAGGAAATCCATGGCATTTGTGAAGGAATGAGCAAGATCAACTATACTGCATTGCCGGGCGTGACAAACTATGTTGACAAGAGTGCCAGGATCGGGAAGAACGTCAAGGTATGGCACTTTGCGTACGTGGGAAAAGAAGCTGAAATAGGAGACAATGTCATGATAGGTTCGCTGACGCATGTCGATTACAAGGTCAAAATAGGTGACAATACTAGAATTGAGGGGTCAGTTTACATTCCACCCCTCACAGTAATTGGCAAGAATGTTTTCATTGGGCCAGCAGCAGCATTCACAAATGATCCTTACCCCATGAGCCCCAAGATGGCCGGGGTAATAGTGGAGGATGGTGCCATAATAGGCGGAAGGTCTGTCTTCAAACCGGGTATTCGAGTAGGGAGGAATAGCGTGGTTGCAATGGCTTCAGTTGTGACAAAGGATGTCTTGCCAGATACTGTAGTAATGGGTCATCCTGCTAGGCCAGCATACAGCCGTGCAGAATATGACAGAAAGAAGAAAGAGTGGGAGTCAAAGAAGTAATGAAGAGAGAAAAACCCCTCTGTAAGCCAGCAAAATGATCTTACAATGGCCGTATGTTCTTTGCTTCTGGATTTACCAGAAACTTGGGATTGGGCTCTTTTTTTTCTACTAGAACATCAAGCAAGTTTCTTGTTGCAACTTCGGCCATCTTGGAGCGTGTCTGATATGTGGCGCTTCCAATATGCGGCAGTAATACCAGATTTTTCATTTTCAAAAGTGGACTTGACCTTGGCAGAGGTTCAGTTTCAAATACATCTAGACCAGCACCCGCAATCTGGTTGCGCTTGAGGGTCCTGACAAGATCGACTTCTTTTACGACCTGTCCCCTTGCAGTGTTTATCAAGAACGCAGTTTTCTTCATCAATCTTAGTTTTGTACTGTCTATCAGTTGGTGGCTGGCATTATTGAGAGTTGTGTGTATTGACACAAAGTCGCTCTGAGTAAGCAACTCGTCAAGCTCAGCATATGTTACTTGGAGCTCTGATTCGAGCTGCTGGTTCCTCTTGCGATTGTAGTAAAGGACTTTCATGTTAAATCCTCTTGCTCTGCGCGCCACTGCCGATCCTATCCTACCAAGCCCAATTATGCCGAGCGTACTGCCGTGGACATTGTATCCTAGCATCAGGTCTGGACTCCATGCAATCTTCCATTTTTTGTTCTTGGTATATTCATCTGCACTTACAATATTGCGTGCGCAGGCAAGGATAAGGCCAAATGTCAAGTCTGCTGTCGCTTCAGCAAGGATATCCGCGGTATAGGTGACATAGATACCTCTTGCCGTAGCTTCCTTGACATCAATATGCTCAAAGCCTGTGCTGTATGAACTGATGACTTTAATGTTCGAACCTGCTTTGTCCATCACCTCTGCATCTATCCTGTCCGTCAGCATACACAGGATGCCAGCCTTGCCAGCAACATTTTTCAATATCTCTTCCCTGCTTGGTGGACGGGGCTTTTTGTTCAGCGTAACTTGGCATTCTGTCGAGAGGATGGAAAGGGCAGGCTCTAGTATCCTTCTTGTCACATAGACCTTCTTGTTGTTGTTGTTGTTGCTCACGACACCATTAGCACTATCTACATTTGCATTGTTATTAATTATAATAGCCCGGCCCAGATTCGAACTGGGGTCGAGGGCTCCAAAGGCCCCCATGCTTGGCCGCTACATTCAGCGGAAAAAGAAATTTTTCCTCCACCGGGCTTCCGGGCGTAACTTCAACTATCTGGGACATACTTATAATCTTAAGGCACTAATTATCCTCTCTGTGGGGTCTTCCATTCTTCCAAGGATCCGTGCTCCCCTTTTCTTTTGAGTCTGTATGTACTGTTCGTCAGAGATCATTTTCATTCCAAGCCTTACAAGCGATCTGGAGTTGCTTGCTCTCTTAACTAACCCTGATTTGACAAGGTATTTGTCAACGTAAAATTGGATAGGTGCTATCGATATTGTAGGCTTGCCTAGGAGCGCTGCCTCGGCAGTCATTGTGCCGCCTGCCCCGACAAAAAGCTGTGTAGATTTTATGAGGGTGATGCCGTCAACTACATCTCTTAGCACCTGCACCTTGTTGCCATAGCGTGACTCTACTTCTGCTATCTGGTCTTCATATCTGCAGAGTACTACAATGTTGGTTGATTGCCATAATTCGTCTACAAAGTTATCGATCATTTTTGTAGTACTGACCTTCTTGTCTGCAATGTATGATGCCTTGCTTTCCTCGAGTCGAAGAAGAATCATCTTTTTATCCTGCTTGACTTCCGGTATGTCATCATCATGGTGCTTGAGCCACGCCGCCGGATCAAGCGCCCTGTAGTGGACAATGTTCTTCTTTGCTATGCCGTAACCTGACCATGCAGAGCGTGGTATCACCCAAGGGCAATATAGGTTGCTTGTCAAGGGTATCGTAAGCTTTGCAACAGCTTCTGCGTGAGGCGAGTCATTAAAGCCAATATGCCTGATTCCAAGGCCAAAAGCTATCCGTGAGCCTTCTGGTGACGAAAAGGTGACTGCCACTTCTGGCCCAAAGTGCTTTACAACTTCGGCCAGCTCGTACGTCCTGCGAGCGCCTTCACGCAACTTATTGTATCTGTCAGCCCCGCCGTGGCTTCCAACGAATGTAAGATCGAGCTTTTTAATCCTAGCAAGTTCAACTGCTTCTCTGTATTTTCTTGAGGTGCAAAGAACTTCATGACCCGAATTGTGCAGTAAGTTAACGGCGCGCCTAAAAAACATCACCTGCTTTGGCGTCAAAATGTCAAACCAGATCTTCAAATATACACAATGTAGCTGGAAAGCCATTGGAAAAACCTTTTGTAGATCACGTGAGGTATATACGGAGGGATGAAAGGGGGAGCTCACTCTACACTTTGAGTGCCACATCTTCTTCTTCCAATACTGCCTCTGTTGCGGTATATGGCTTGAGCACTGAAGGATATAGAATAGCTTCTTCAATAGCCATAAACGGCTCCAAGGTTTCATTAATCGATGAATCGGTCAGGATGGCCATTTTACTCAAGCCAGATATAGCAAGGACGTATCCAAATGTAATCTCGCTTATGGAAGATGAACCTCTCCTTGACTTACAGCCTATTGACATTGCAATAAGCAATGCCTCATACGTCTATTTTGCTCCCAGAATAAGAAAGGTTGGTCCAGACGTCAAAAGCGACGTTATGACAAAGTTCAAGGATGCCATCAAGGCTCTCAAGAGGGGTGCCTCTCTAATCTATATGCTTCCTACAGGAGTAGGTGGCAACAATGAAAACATTGCTCTTATAGAGCACGTGACAGGAATGACTATTGAGAAGGATGTATCGTATTATTACCTCCCCATGAGTGCTATTACCACAGCCAGTTCTGAGACTCTGATAGGGTCGGTAAAATCTAAACATGACAATCATATTTCTAAGATGCTCTATGACCCGGACACGCGTCGCAAATTGAAGTTTGTAGACGTCAATTCAGCCGAGCTGGTGCATATAATAAAAACGTTGAGCCACTACTCTGGGATGGCCAGCATCCTTGAAATCTGCAAAAAAGCCACTGACAGCAATATCCGCAGTGAATTGATGCATGGTACATTTGCAGACCTCTATATCGACGACGTGACAAGTGGGCTATATGACCTCCGAATAATAGGATCATCGCTTGATGGGACAGGGCCGCTGATGTATCTAGTCAATGGTAGCATCAAGAGTGTAGATGGGTACGTCAAATTTCTTATTGACCAGATACGGGCAACGCTGAAAAAGCGCGACCTTAAGGCAAGCAGAACAAAAGTGGCGATAGCATGGACGCTTGACCCGCATGAAATGAGAGGCGACAGGATAGAACTTCTGTCCTCATTTGAGACAAAGGTCAAAGACTATATCAGCGATGTAGAGCGGCACCATGGACAGACATTTGACCTATATCACACAGACAAGACAACTATCGTCATTGCGTGCTCCAAGACAGACTTTGAAAAAGTAATGTCAAAGAATATTGCAAACCAGGAGTTTATAGTTATAAAGGCAAACCCACTTTGCGAAACAGTGCAGGAATAATTAATTGCATTATCAGCCATATGTGAAATATGGCTAGCAGTGGAATCATAATCCTGTCAACATTTCCAAGCGAAGAGTTGGCTGCAGAGGTTGCCAACCAGGTCGTCCGCGCCAAGTTGTGTGCCTGTGTTAATTTTACCAAGATCCGGTCAATCTACTCTTGGCATGGAAAGGTAGAGGATCAACATGAATTCATTGTACTTTTCAAAGCAACTTCAAAATCTGCAAAAAGGCTCAAGGCTGAAATTGTAAGGCTTCATCCATACGAAGTGCCGGAAATAGTGGAGCTTAAAATGAGCAATGTATCGAAGCCCTATCTGTCATGGCTCGCTGCAGAATCAATGTATCGCGTAGCGAAGAAGCGCCACAATGCCGCCAAGTGACGATACACGCAGGCCAATATCTGTCGATGAGTCGACAGCAAACATCTTTGCTCCGTAGCTTTCAATCAAATTGAGTAGCTTGACTATCTCATCTTCATTTGCAATCTTGAAGATGGAATCGGAGAATACTACCGCCTCTATTGCCTTCAATGCAGCTGCATTTGATACTTCGTTCATCCCCATCGCAAATTTTGCTTCCCCTCTGTTCACCATCAGCATTACCATGTCTAGCATCGAAGACACCTCAGCAAGCTTGCTTGTGCTCATGATCTGCTTCATTACTGCTGAACGCAAGAATACAAATATCCCATCCTCGCCTGCAACATCCATGCCATCGACAATCTGCACCATGTCTTTTAGGATATACTGCCTGCTCACCAATATATTGAAGAACCTGCGTCTGCTTTCCCCTGGACCAAATATAATCACCTTGTCATTTTCACCAATTATTGAAGAAACAGTCTTGGCGATGTCTACAAAGTAGGTCTCAATGTCAGGGTTTTTCGTCTGATAGCGCTTGCCGCTCTGGCCAGAATAGATGTTTGGGATCACTTTAACATGTGTGCCAGATACCTTAGCAACGGCTGCTTCCTGTGTATCTATTGCCACTAGAATAAAGTTGGAGCTGCTGACAGACCGTTTTAACATCCTAAGCTCAATGTCCCGCCACCTTCTCCCCTTGTCTATTGTTGCCATGTCGCCTGCATGTATAGAAAGCGAATGGTGAGTCCCTTTTGGCACCATCTCATTGTCTGTATCTATGATAGTGCCAGCTATCCTAAGCCTATCTACTGCCGAGTCAAGCTTGCTCTGCTCTACTTTGATGGTAACACGCACCTTGACACGCTCACCCTTGTCAGGCCGACCATATTCCTTGACCAGCTTGATTAGACGAGTACTGTCTGCAATGATGCGATCACCCTTCTCTATGATACGGCGCAAGGTAAAGAGGTCATCTGCATCTTCTGGAATTATAAAAAAAGCAGTGTTTGACGTGCCGCTTGGCTTTACTATCATACTGTCTTTTCGCTTGCAGTTACAGCAGACGATGGATCTTGGCCTTGATGCTGCTGCTGCTGCTGCTGATTTTGGATCAATTTCAAATAGTTGTCAACCCATTCCTGTGTCAGGACACCTGACTCAACTAGGTTGACTAGGGCATTTGGCGATGCAAAGCCTTGTACCTTACCTATTCGCCTGCGAGTCTGCCTCCACTTTAGCTGAGTGTTGCCGCTCTTTGATGAATAAATAATGCCAAGGATCTCCTTTGCGTTTACAAACGTCATCTCCCTTATTTTCTTCAGTGTAACCTTATCCGCAGCTTCAATATAGATTGCTCCGGGACCCTCTTCGCGCTCTGGAAATACCTCATAATCGCGCAGATAACTTTCAGGTATGAAGGACCTGCAGGTGCTTATGATGATAAACTTTCTAAAGCTCTCCAATGAAGCCGTAGTTTCTATCTTAACCAATGTAGATATATAAAAGCCACCTAGCCATTTATCAAGTTTTGTGAGATGTAAGAGAGTGGACAAACTCCTCACTCAAGATCTCCTTCATCAAGTCAGTAGGGCTATCTAGTCATCGCTTGTCCACACTAAAATGAGGGACTGCAAGAATAAAAATCTACGAACAGCACTTGCCCTTTGGAATTTCGTGGCCGTGAGGGCACTTACGTGGGTGCTTCAAAAGGGTGCACAATGCATCTGTGAACATATCCTTCATATGATGTTCTATCCCACAGATCATTTCCTCGTCTACCTCTATTTTGAGAGCATCCTTCATTAGGACTTCAAGCAGTCTGGTGTTCCGCATCATCTTCTTGCCAATATGTCCTCCTTCTGTAGTCATTTCCACGCTACCTTTGCTGTAGCGCACAAATTGTGATCTATTCAACTTGCGGAGCATTTGGACGACAGATGGCTGGGTGACATTTAGAAGCTTGGCTATTGAGCTCACCTTAACTTCCTCGCCTCTTTCGCGGATACACCATATTGCTTTTAGGTACATCTCAATATGCTCAGACTCTGCTGTACCAACATACAACTCTTCCTCTTCGGTCATTTGCTGCTTTTTCTCGGCAACGACTGACTCCACAGTGGTTATTCTTTCTCGCCAAACTGTATTAACCTTATCTGAATGTGTATAACGCCGTTTTTACCTAGATTGTTTCTTCTCGCCAGCGTCTTCCCATAGGTACTGGAAGTAACCTTTTGCAAAGCCTGCAAGGCCTGCATGGTCAGCCCAGATAGCTATCGGTTCAAAGCTGCCGTTCTCGCCTGTGCCTTCTCCAAGGAGTATCACGACATGTTTTGCGTCGCCTATTATGCCGCCTCCAAAAAGACCATCCTTGAGTCTCACCTCTGCTACTCTTGATAATGTCTTAACTGTATCAGGGCTTACCTTGGCAGATGCAAGGATGTTTATCTTGACAGCTCCCCTGTCATGCAAGGTCCTGAGCTCTGGCTGTAGTGGTTTGGCTATGTCTACTGCAACAAAGGGTAGCGCGACCAGCAGTTCCTGCTGCACGTTCTGGATTATCTCATTGACCTTGGCGATTATGTTATAGACTCCTCTTGCGACCCATATCTCAGGCCTCTCCTTTATGCCGCTTTTTGTATACATTGGCATTAACTCGTTTACTATAGTGCTCTGGCTCTCGCGGAAGTTGTTCTCATGACGCGTCCTCATTATTCCAAGAGCTGTAGAGGGAGACTTGGGGAAAAACTTTTGAGGCCTCGAGCTGCCGGACTCAAGCCATCCCTTCTCTTCTAGGCTATTGAGGACTTCATAGATCTTCGAGTATGGAACCCCTGATTTTTTTGAAATATCTGCGGCAGTCATGGAGCCTGTGTCAAGCAGTGAAAGGTAAACGCGTATCTCATAACCTGTCAAGCCAAGGTTTTCCATCGCCTTCCTTGACCTGTCGCTAATGCTCACTTCTTCTCAAACCGGGCAGTGTAGTATATTTTTTGCTTTTTAAATGTATATGCGCTTTTCAGTAAAAAGTGACAACATCCATGGCTGGCAGGTTAAAAGGTAGTTCATTCTCTCAAAAAGAGAACGAGATTCACACAAACTTCGATGTAGAACTGAGAATGTTTCTTACAATCATGCGTGATTATAAACCTATTCATCACCGTAGGAATTAGTAAGTTAGCTTTATATCAAAGCGAAGATTGTGTCCAAAAGGTAGCAGTAGTATGGACTTAATCCAAATTTCGAACATGTCTAGCAAAAGTGTGAGCGCTAGACGCACAATCCGGTTCACACAAAGCATCTGTCCAGACTGCAATATGATTCTGGATGCTGAGGTCTTTGAAAGAGAGGGTAAGGTCTTTATGACTAAGACATGCCCAACGCACGGCGAGTGCGAAGAGCTATACTTTGGCTCATATGAAATGTATAAGAAGTTCAGTACCTATTGGATGGATGGCAAGGGCGCCCATGCGCCAAATGTCATGATTGACAAGTGCTCATGCCCCAACAACTGTGGGCTCTGCACGAACCACCTTTCTCATTCTGGGCTTTCTAACATGATCATCACCAACAGATGTGATCTAACATGCTGGTACTGCTTCTTTTACGTCAAGAAGGGTCTTGAAGGCGCTTACCTCTATGAGCCAAACATGGAGCAGATAAGGGCTATGATGAAGACTCTCAAAGCTGAAAAGCCAATTGCAGGCAACTCTATTCAGGTCACAGGCGGCGAGCCGATGCTTCGGGATGACATTATTGAAATCGTCAATATAATGAAGGAGGAGGGTGTCGACCACATCCAACTTAACACCAACGGTATCAAATTGGCCATGTCGCCAGAAACTATGCGCCAGGTTAGAATGGCCGGTGTCAACAACCTTTATCTTTCGTTCGACGGCGTAAGTCCAAGGACAAACCCCAAGAATCACTGGGAAATTCCCTATACACTGGAATCGGCAAGAAAATGTGGAATGACTGTAGTATTCGTCCCGACAGTCATCAAGTCGATCAATGACCACGAGCTTGGTGGAATCATCGGATACGCCCAGAAGAACCTAGATGTGGTTCACGCAGTCAACTTCCAGCCTGTATCCCTTACAGGCAGAATGACAAAGAAAGAGCGCGAAAAATACAGAATTACAATTCCAGACTGCATTGAAAGGATCGAAGAGCAGACTAATGGTGAAATTTCAAAAGACTCGTGGTTTCCAGTTCCCTCATGCATGCCCATGACAAATGTGATTGAGGCGTTCAGCAAGAAGCCTAAATATGAATTGTCGATACACTTTGCCTGCGGCGCAGGTACCTACGTATTTGAAGACAGCGATACAAAAAAACTGATACCTCTTACGGCATTTGTTGACATCAAGGGAGTCCTTGAATACTTTGAAGAAAAGGCTGACGAGATCAAGTCGGGTGCCAATAGGTACTGGGCACTGCTTGAAGTAGTCCGTAAGCTAAAGCAATTTGTCAACAAAGACAAGCAGCCAAGAGGCCTAGATCTGGCAAGAATGTTCTCAAGCATCCTGCTCAAGCGCAACTTTGACTCTGTAGGCTCATGGCACGTAAGGTCACTCTTCCTTGGCATGATGCACTTCCAAGACAAGTACAACGAGGATCTTGAAAGGCTCCAGAGGTGTGACATCCATTACCTTACTCCAGACCTTAGAATCATCCCATTCTGTGCATTCAATGTCATCCCAGAATGGTACCGCGATAGAATCCAGAAGAAGTATAGCATCCCAGTTGAAGAATGGGAGAAGGCTCACGGTCAGACCTTGGAAGCAGGCCTATATCGAGGCTTAATGAGAAGGGGTAAGCCAGAAGCTCAAATGGGTTGCGCTCTGTCAGAGATGCACAAGGCCGCTGCTTTAGAGCAAGCCGATGATCATAAAGGAGTAGAACTGCGTAATAATATGGCTGGTGCGTAAGCACACCCATCTTTTTTCTTCTTTTAGCATAGATAGATAGTCGTTCAAGCTACATTCATGTTTGCAGTTCTGCTTTTATTGTGCTCAGATCTTTTGATAGAAGAAAAATCTTTTTGATGCAACTTTAACTCCAACAATCTTTTGTCAGCCTACCTAATTATCCTATTACCTGCATATGCTGTCAGTTATGGGTGTTGCGTTTACTTACTGCGGCAGGATGTAAATATTGCTGTTGTATTTTGAAACTTAAAATTGGATGTGCTGCATGCCCAAGCCATATGAACCTAAAGCAATGGTGCCAGCTCGACGAGCAGATCTACATTGCAGAAATGGACGAGCGATATAAGCAACATGCAGGTGTCTCCTATAGCGAACGCATGATAGAGCGACTTGCAGAAATGAGGAATATTAGTGCAGAGACGTTTGTCAACTTCTTTTTGCAGCCAAGAGAGTTGTTTCTTAGCTCGCTCGAAAACATTGCAGATTCGTCAACGAAAAAGCTTGAGCTCAAGCTGTACAATTTACGCAATGATAAGATTATTTCTTCGCGCTACAGGTTTGCCAGAGCTCCAGTTAACTGGAGCACATGGCGTCAGTTCAACAGTATTGAGAAGAATCCGAAAAAGCGCAAGCATGTATTTGATGAATTCATTTCAAAGACAAAATATATTTCACCTGTTATCAAGGAGCGCTTTGACCAGATGGATAGAATTTATCGCCAATACTCGGACAACAAATTGTCTCCTTTAGACGGCTACCTCGAGAACGAAAAGATCTCTTACTCTCATTTGGAAGATCTTGTGAAGTCTATGGGGAGACAGGCAAGAAAACCCTTTCAAGAAGCGCTTCGAGCTATCTCGAAAAAGGTGTTTGGGAGGGAAGCAGAATATTATGATGATTTCTATTTTTTCCGCAATAGGGTATATGCCGATCTTGAGAAAGAGTTTGTCGGTGTAAATCCTATAGAGCAAGTCAGACGCACTCTTGCAACAATGCAATTTGACCTGTCTTCAATTCACATCGATACGGAACAGCGGAAGAATAAATACCCATCGCCTATATGCTTCTTTGTACAGGTGCCAAACGATATCCGGGTGTTGTACAAAAGCGAAAGCCCCTATTTTGATCTGCAGGGATGCTACCATGAAATGGGACATGCAGCACACGCCTCTTCAATAAGCTCACAGGCAGAATACTGGAATCGCTACAGTTTTTCGATGGGAATAGCCGAGATATTCTCAATATTCCTAGAGCGGCTGACAAAGAATAGGAAATATTTGTCATCGCTTGGAATTAAGAAGAACAACCACATTCTTGAAGAGATTGAGGCAAGGAACAACTTCATGGATCTGTTCTTTGTCACCTTCTACACGGCCAATTCGCTAATGAAGGCTGAGTTTTGGCATAAGAAACTGTCGATAGAAAAGGCAAGCGACGTATATGCGCGACTGATAAAGGAATATACCGGCTTTGAAACACCGGGTGAATATTGGATGCTACATCACATATTACCAGATGCAATAATGTATGTGCCAAGCTACTTGATTGCCGCAGTTCGTGCTGTTGAGCTTGATCATCATCTGCAGGATAGGTTTGGAGAGAATTGGTGGACGCAAGTGGAAACAGGGAAATATATTCGAGAAATAATACAGCCTGGCGCTGCAATAAACCTATCTAGGTTCTCTCGGCTTGATAGCAGCCTGTTCATGAATGAACTAATAGATATTGGCAGTATGTAAAATATCAGTCTATAACTAACTCTCACCCTCCCAAGGAAATGTAATACTTATCATAGTGCAACAAGACCTATACTCCATAAGAAGTCAACCATTGCAAAGAAGCAAATGGTTCAAAAGATCATCTTGATGAAGTATCTATAATGCGATCAAAATGACTGCAAAAGATATATCCGATCCTAGCTCACAATTCTAGATTAGTTATCTTATCAAAATACTGTGGTCAAGAAGAAAAAATTCAGTCATTGCGGCATGAATTTATTATACTATAACAGTCGATAACTACCCACAGCGATAGTGGAAAATAATTTTTGCAACTAAATATATGCTGATGCTGCTGCTGATAATTTGATTATGTGATAGTCATAGCATTGGACATGCGATTATCCTTGAGTATGTAAAACCCTAACTCAAACGCAAGCATTGGCTATCGTAAGCGCCGACTAGAAGACTACGCGTTCTTCGGCCTTTTCTTCCTTTGTCAGCGCGCGGTAGCCATCATTATCGATAATGACGACATTGATGCTGTCACCTGTTCCTGCATTTCTCCTAATAGCAGCTGCTATCGCTTGCATGGCTACCTTGTAAGCATCATTTACGCTCATATCATCCTTGTACTCTGATTCTAGGTAGCCGTATGCAACAGGAGAGCCACTGCCAGTTGAGATGAACTTCTCTGTCGTCATTGAGCCAAACAGATCGATATTGTAGATTTGTCCACCTTCTTCTTTTTTCCAGCCTGCCATTATTATCTGGACATAGTATGGGAAGAATCGCTGGTTGAAAAGCACATTTGAGCATAGCCTTGCAGCAGACTTGATTGGCATCAGCTCCTTGTTCTGGAGCCTATAGAGGTTGGAATTGTAACGCATGACATCGACGAGGTTCTGTGCGTCTGCTACACCGCCGGCTATAGTCATTGCCAGATGACGGTCGACCTTTTGAATTTTCATCACATGCCTGTCGGCGATAAAGAAGCCTGCGCTTGCGCGCGTATCAGCAGCCAGCACTACCCCGTCCTTGCATATTAGGCCGCAGGTGGTGGTTCCTTTCTTTATCTGGTCTGCAATATAATCAGGATATCTCTTGTCATGAGGGTACATTTATGGAATTGAGTGAAGCGACCTGATTTAAAACTATCTCCCTGTCTGTTTGTTTATTTTATATTCCTCTTATGAGATACTTATTCTCTAAGCAGCTTGCAGCCAAATACAATATTTGAGAAGATCTGGGACAGTCATATAGTATATGAAAAAGAGGCAGAGGAGGGTGGTCAATCTTTGTTATATGTAGATCGGCATCTTATTCATGAAGTGACATCGCCTCAGGCCTTTGATGGGCTTCGGATGAGTAAAAGACGCGTCAGGCGGCCTGATCTGACTTTTGCCACTATGGACCACAATGTCCCGACAAGCGACAGATCGCTTCCAATTGTAGATCAGATATCGTCGATACAAATCCAGACGCTTGCCCAAAACTGCAAGGAGTTTGGCATAACGCTATTTGATATGCATAGCCCAGATCAGGGGATCGTGCATATCATTGGACCTGAACTTGGGCTAACTCTACCAGGCACCACCATCGTATGTGGCGACAGCCACACCTCAACCCACGGTGCCTTCGGCGCCTTTGCGCTTGGGATCGGGACAAGCGATGTAGAGCACGTTCTTGCCACCCAGACTATATGGATGGAGAAACCTCAGACATTTGCAATAAATATCGAAGGGAGGCGCAAAAACTCTCATGCCATCACCGCCAAGGATATTATACTCTACATTATCAGGACTATCGGCACTGCAGGTGGTAGCAGCACGGTGCTTGAGTACCGCGGCGAAACAATATCCGATCTTTCTATGGAGAATAGGATGACGATATGCAACATGTCAATAGAAGCAGGTGCAAGGGCTGGCATCATAGCACCCGACGAAGAGACATTTGACTTTCTCAGGGGTAGACGCTACACGCCCAAGGCCGAGCAGTTTGAGAAAGCAGTAGAACACTGGAAGGCACTGAGAACGGATCCAAATGCAAAGTTTGACAAGTCCATCACATTCAATGTCAATGAACTTGCACCACAGGTTAGCTGGGGAACCAATCCGGGGATGGTGGTAGACATTACTGATACCGTGCCGAACCCAGACCAATTTTCCAAAGGAAATGAGAATAACTACAAGGCTGCTACCCGCGCACTTAAATATATGGCACTAGAGCCAGGAACGCCAATTACAGACATAGAACTTGACCGGGTATTCATTGGATCCTGTACAAACGCGCGGCTTGAAGATTTACTGGAGGCATCACTTGTAGTAAAGGGCAGGAAGGTCTCACCAAAGGTACGTGCAATGGTGGTGCCCGGCTCACAACAAGTCAAGGCGGCTGCAGAGCGACTTGGACTTGATATAGTTTTTAAGGAGGCTGGCTTTGAATGGCGCGAATCAGGATGCAGTATGTGCCTTGGTATGAACCCTGATATACTTGCATCCGGTGAGCGATGCGCAAGCACTTCAAACCGAAACTTTGAAGGAAGGCAGGGAGTTGGCGGAAGGACACACCTTGTGAGCCCCATTATGGCGGCAGCAGCTGCAATCGAAGGACACTTTGTAGATATAAGGGAGTGGCTCTAAGTGGAACCTTTTATAGTGCTCAGAAGTAAGGCAACGCCCCTTGACAGGGTAAATGTCGATACAGACCAGATGGTTCCAAAGCAATTTTTGAAGCTAGTTAATAGGACCGGCTTTGGTAAGTATCTATTTTACGATTGGCGCTTTGATATGGACGGCAAGCCAAGGAGCGACTTTGTGCTAAACAACCCAAAATACTCTAGCCGGCAAATACTGCTTACACGTGATAACTTTGGCAGCGGCAGTTCAAGAGAACACGCAGTTTGGGCCATACTTGACTATGGATTTAAAGCGATAATTGCACCATCATTTGCAGATATTTTCTACAACAACTGCCTTAAAAACGGAATACTGTCTGTACGACTTCCAGATCATGAAGTAGACTATTTGTTCAGTGACGAAGATCTTTACATCGAGATTGATTTGGCAAAACAGACGGTCACAGCCGGTCTGCACACCATGCATTTTGAAATAGACAATTTCCATAAGAAACTGCTACTTGAGGGCTTGGACAGTATTGGGCTCACCTTGCAGCTCGAAGAATATATTTCAAATTATGAAAGACAAAAGCAGATGTTAGCTTTGCGCGGTAACTAACAAGATTTTTATTCTAACTTTATTAAGGGAAGACGAAGGTAGTTGGCTGGCATTGTGGCTATTTATAGCTACGGTTCAAATAGCAAGAACAACCTCATCTACTACCTTGCCCATTCGATGAGGAGGTTGCAACATAGAGGCAAGGCATACTGGAAAATGATAATAGGCGAAGCTGCCGCCGGTGCAGAAGGGTCACTTCCTGCAGACGATACGATCCTACGCATCGCACAAAAGGAAAAGCTTCTTGGAAACAATGGCATTGGATACCTCTCAAAGAGACCTCCGCCCTTTCCCAGCATGAACACCATCTGGGTTGCGTTTGATGGGTTCTTCGTAGATACCGAAAAGCTGCACCTGCACCCATACATCGGTTCTGCAAGGGACTCTGATTCGCTTTTCAAGATCTACCATATTTTCACTCAACTCTTAATGTTTGAGAAAAACCCTGAGCGGGCGGCCGAGTTTCTAGACAGGCATCTCAGAGGGAACCTGATGATCAAGGTGGGCGACGAAATTTACGTATACCGCGACGGGACTGGATTCAAGCCACTTGTAAGTGCAACCAACCGCGACAAGACCCTAATTATTATAACATCTGAAAACTCTCTTAGGACCTCTCTCATTAACATGGAATTTGCAGACATCAAGCCCGGCCAACTCTTGAAGATCGACAAAAACGGTGGGCTTGAAGTCCTCACGAGCGAGTCTACAATAAGGTTGATGATGGATCCTTTTGAGTTCATAAGGGAGTCAAATGTCGTAGCGACGGTCAATGGCAAGAGCATTTACCAGATCCGCAAGAATATAGGCAAGGAGCAGGCCAACTTTTTGTCTAAAGAGTTAGATGTAGATTTGGCCTTTGCAGAGCCTGATTATACTCGTCCAATGACTCTAGGTTTTAGCCTTGAATATCAAAAGCACTCAAAGATGTTTGAGCTGGCAGAGGGTGTAATTAAGGATAGATACGATGACGCAGACCACATGATCGACTTTTCGGAGCAGGTGAGCAAAAACAAGCTACTCACTACCGGCAGGTCACTCAAATTTATCATCCAAAATCTAGTACAGGGAAAGAAGATAGCTACAGTGCAGGGTACAATCCAAACAGGCAGCACAACGCGGGAGACAATATATTATCTAAAGAACACTGGCGCAAAGCGCATCGACGTAGCCGTAAGCTATGTGCCGACAGTGGATGGAAGGCAGGTTGGATTGTATACACAAAACCGCGATCTAATTGCAAATAAGTACATGGGCAAGGTGTCATCCATTAATGAGCTCAACCAAAATGTTGCCCGAGAGCTAGGGGCAGATTCGTTATATTACAACTCGCCGGCTGTTCTAGCAAGAGGCATCGGGGTGTCAGAAAACGACTTATGGTTTCCTGAGTGGGTGAGATTCATTGATTACAAATAAGAGCAAGCGATATCCATCCTGCAGAATCCCTCTGCCGCCTGACAACATGGATACGCTATATTGAGATGCAGCATATTCGAGATTGGAGCCTTATCATAAAGAAAATAGACAGGAGGGAGCATTTGTGATGCAGAGACGAGCACACACGAGCCAATTCTCACTCTTGACAAGAATATAAGACAGACTGCAGGATAGCCACAGCCCTGTTCAATCCTTAGAGCAGTTGTTCACTCATAAACGTGTACCGATTGAACAACAGCGCCATAATCCTATGCAATGAATTGTGATAATATTATTCTCCATAGTGAAGACGTTTATACAAAAATATGTCCGAGTCCACTACAATCAATGATACTACCACATAGTCAACAACAACTACTACTCAACTTTTCTCAAATACATAGGATATCTCTATCTTGTGGAGACCTGGTCAGATATCAAATACAAGAGTTTCAAAGTGCATCTTTGTTTGGTCCGTATATGCACCTGCTGTCATTAAGCGGCCTAGAGCAGCTTTTCTGCCTCGCTTAAGGAATTTACCCTGACTGGCCAATTGAAATTCTTGTTCCATGGCTGGTTGAATAGTATTGCTGACTTGGGAGAGATAATGTCTATTAGGTTCTTTGGGGCGTCGTCTATCAATATATCAAAAGGATAGTTGGCTTTTGGCACTGCGTCATAAATGAACAACAATTCATCAGTATAGATGCGATAAAAATCGAGCCACTTGGATACATAGGGCGCTGTAGGCCTCTCGCGCTTTGTAATTATAGATATTCTGTAGCCCTTGCGATGAATGCGTTTTGTCACCTCGTCAATCTTGGGCTCTGTCGGCGGTATTTCGCGCCAGCGGTACTTCCATACATAAGTGAAGTATCGGTAGACCTGATGAGGCGTTATCGGCAGTATTGTAGGTATATCCCATTTGGCGATTTGGTTCTTCGTGATTTGTGCTTTGTTCCGCTTGTTGTATTCGTCAGTCCAGACAAGCATTACATCGGCAAGGACGGAATCGACGTCAATAGCTATTGTTCTGACTGCCTCAGTCACCTTTGACCTCGTTTCCTCCGCATTAGTAGTCAATGTAACTGGCAGTATCCATTGCGTATTTATAGAATATCAATGAAATGAGATATCTCTCTCTGCCTCCTATGAGTGTAGATTTATGCTGGTTTGCTGATTATCTGAATAGTATGTGATTTGTTGGATCATGGTAATGGTTAGACAAAGATGAGAGCTTAGTGTTTGAATAATAAATCAGATGTTTTTCTTGCGCATTTTGCCGCAGCATGAACCAATATGCTAGAAATTGGGAATACCTTAAGAAGGTACTCTTTCGCCACTATCTATGATTGGAGTGAAGCAATAAATCTAATAGTTTTTTTCAGGAAAGCGTATAAAAATTAGTTATGATATCTTTAAAGGGTGCCTTATTATTTTACTTAATGTATGATTTGTTTGAGAGAATACGAAGCAGAGTTCTTGTTCTAGCACAGGGCTAATAGTTGCTGTATGAATACAACTTACGACTCTGACAGGAATAGCTCCCCCTTAGCTGACAAGGAAGAAGCTGTTGAATTCGATATTAGAACCGAAGAAATCTATTTTGCAGACCAGTCAAATGGGTATTATTGCGTCTGCTTTGTAGATATGGTAAATTCTAGTCAGATTACGGCTAGAATTGCAGATGGTAACAAGATCAAAAAGTACTATGAAATATTCCTCAATGCCATGGCTGCACTGGCAAAGAACTTTGGTGCCAAAGTGATCAAAAATGTAGGAGATGCGCTGCTATTCTATTTTCCCGATACATCAGATAGTGAGAATATGACCGCATTCAAAGAGGTCCTTGAATGCTGCACTGCAATTATAGCAGCTCATGAATTTATCAATATAAGACTTGAAGCAGAAGCACTACCCCCAGTCAACTATAGAATTAGCGCAGATTATGGAAGAGTTGAAGTTGCTACAACAGTCACATCAGGTGCAGAAGACTTGTTTGGCCCTACGGTTAACATGTGTGCAAAGATAAATTCACAGGCAGAACCAAATGGGATAGTAATAGGTGGAGATTTACATGAAATGATGAAACGCTATTCGTTTAAGGACTATTCTTTTGAAGAAGTAGGAAAGAAACTACCTCTTGGAATTAAATATCCCTATCCTGTATACTCTGTTGTAAGAAAGGATGAAGTGCTAGCTAGAGATAGCGCGCTAAATGTTTTCAAGAGGGAAACCCTCAAACCAAAGTTAGGAGAAGAGGCAGTATCTATCCATCATCGAAAAGCTTTGCAACCAAGAGATGACATTGCTATCCATTCTTATCCTAAAGAAACAAGTCATCCCACTGTTATGCTAGTAGACGATGAACCAGATATACTTGCAATCTTTAAAACTTACTTAACTTGCGAGGGTTACAAAGTAGAAGCTTTTTCCGATTCATACATGGCATTACAGTCCTTTGCGAGATCAGAACCTCGTCATTATGACCTACTAGTTCTTGATATTAGAATGCCAACAATAAATGGATTACAGTTGTATCAGAGATTGAAAGCTGTAGATCCATATGTCAAGGTCATCTTCTTGTCTGCTCTTGAAGCGACGGATGAGCTTGTAAGCATATTGGAGGGAGTAAAGAGTGCAGACGTCATAAGAAAACCTATTGATAGGAAACATTTCATTCAGAAGGTGAAAGCAACTATTGAATCTTCACATTC
>OCZS010000109.1_pt1 | contig 26001 bp, 24 predicted proteins | sample 1539071 | NCBI WGS metagenome assembly OCZS01 (sample SAMEA3113584, study PRJEB22503) | soil metagenome
GATGCCACGCAGCTTGCCGAGCACGGCGGTGAAGATGGCCGCCTTGTCCGCGCCGAAGCCGGGCAGCTTGGCCAGGGCGGCCTTGACCGCGGCCCCGTCCGGTTGGTCGCGCCACACGTTGGCGGCCTGCCCGTCGTAGCGCTCGACCAGCACCCGGCAGCACTCGCGGACCCGCTTGGCCATCGAGCCCGGGAAGCGGTGGATGGCCGGTGGCTTCGAGCACAGCGCGACGAACTCCTCCTCGTCGCTGGCCGCGATCGCCGCCACGTCGAGGGTTCCGCCCATCCGCTCCGCGATCACCTTCGGTCCGCTGAACGCCTTCTCCATCGGCACCTGCTGGTCCAGGAGCATGCCGATCAGCAGCGCGTTGTCGTCGGTGGACAGCAGTTGGTCCGCGGCCTCGTTGCCGGTCAGGTAGAGCTCGGTCACGCCGGTCATTGTGCCGGACGCGGCCGACAGTCGCCGAGCCCCTACTCGTACATCACGTACTCGGGGCGCGGCTTGAGCCCCAGCACCTTGCGCGGAGTCATCAGCCGGCTGGCGCCCTCGGTGTCCTCGGTGAAGAACAGCTTGAAGCCGGCGTGCACGTGCTTCGGCGTGGTCTTGTTGACCACCCGGTAGGTGTTGACCTTGGGGCCGGGCGGGCCGAGGCCGTCCACCGACTTGATCTGAACCACGCCCGGGTGTGGCTTCAGCCCGGACTCCTTGCGCACGACACTGGCCGCCACCTGGTGGTAGACCATCACCTTCTCCGGCAGGTCGTGACGACGGACCAGGTTGGCGAGGTAGGCCGCCGTCTGGTTCAGCTCCGCTCCGGTGGTGTGGCCGTACGCGCGTCCCGGCCGCTGCCCGGGGTCCATCGCCCACTCCGGGTCGAGAGCGACACCGACGTCCGGCTCGCGCAGCCACCGCTCGTACGCCTTGGCCTCGGGCAGGAACTCCGAACGGCCCGGCTGGATGTTCAGCAGCAGCAAGGCCTTCCGCTTGCGGGCCGCGGCCAGGTAGACCGCGATGTTCTTGTCGCTCACCCGGGTCCGGTACTTCCCGTCGGAGCCGGGTCCGGACTGCACGATCGTGGCGATCACCTCCAGCACCGGCAGGACCTTGCGCCCGGCCTCGTACGCCTCGGCACGCCGCTCCAGCTCCCGGACCCGCCGGTCGAGCGGGCCGGTGCCGAGCCGACCCAGGGTCGAGGCCCCGGTGAGCCCGGCATACCCCACCAGGCGGTAGGTGGGGAAGATCTCCCGACCGCCGCGGGGCAGCGTCGGCTGCTCAGCGTCCGCGGTCGGCGCATCCCTGCCGCTCGGTATCGCGCTGGCGGTCGGCGTCGGGCTCGAGGCACTCGGACTCGAGGCCGACGGCGACGCAGTGGGCGAAGACGACGGGTTTGACGCGGTCGAGGCGCTGGGCGGCGTCACGGTGACCTGGGCACAGCCAGCCGCCAGAACCAGAGCCACGGAGGAGAGCAACAAGCGGGGTCGATCGGGCACGACGAATCACCCTACGCCGCATCAACCTGTGGACTGAAACCTTCCGGAGGCGGCCGAGAATGGTTAATCTTCGGCCAAGGAGGTTGGCCGATGCGGATTTACGAGCTGCTACGGACTAAAGGCTTCCACGTCATCACCGTCCGCCCGAGCGCCACCGTGCTTGATGTCGTCGGACTGCTCGAGGAGTACAACCTCGGCGCCGTGGTGGTGTCGCCGGACGGTCGTCACGTGTCCGGGATCGTTACCGAGCGGGACATCGTCCGGTGGCTGCTGAAGGGCACCGACTTCCTCAACGGACCGGTCTCGGCGATCATGACCAGCGACGTTCAGACGTGCACGGCCCAGGACTCGGTGCAGTCGCTGATGTCCACCATGACCGAGCAGCGCATCCGGCATCTCCCGGTCGTCGACGACCATGGCCGGCTGACCGGCATCGTGAGTATCGGCGACGCGGTCAAGTCCCACATCACCCAGATCGAGTTCGAGCGGGACCAGCTGGAGGGCTACGTCTCCGGCTGACCCGGTCGGCCGGCCGATGGCGTGCGATGCCCATCGGTGCCGCGTCCTGGCCTCGCTGAACGCCAACCCGTACCGCTTCGACTGAAGCCGGCCGAGCCGGTGGTGACAGGATGACACCGTGGCCCGTAGCTTCGACGCCGCGTTCCTGTTCGGCGCTGCCACCGCGGCGTTTCAGATCGAGGGCGCCACCCACACCGACGGCCGGACCGACTCGATCTGGGACGCGTTCTGCCGGGTCCCCGATGCAGTCGTCAACGGCGACGACGGCACGCAGGCGTGCGACCACTACAACCGCTACGCCGACGACGTCGCGCTGATGGCCGACCTGGGTCTGCAGAGCTACCGGTTCTCGACCTCATGGGCCCGGGTCCGGCCCGACGGCGGGTCGGTCAACCCGGCCGGCCTGGACTTCTACTCGCGGCTGGTCGACGAGCTGCTCGGGCGCGACATCATGCCCTGGCTCACCCTCTACCACTGGGACCTGCCGCAGGCGCTGGAGGAGCAGGGTGGTTGGCGCAACCGGGACACCGCGTACCGGTTCAGCGAGTACGCCCTCACGGTGCACGAGGCGCTCGGCGACCGGGTCCCGGTCTGGACCACGCTCAACGAGCCATGGTGCGCCGCATTCGTCGGGCACATCTCAGGAGCCCACGCGCCGGGGCTGCAGGACCCGGCCGCCGGCCTGGCCGCCGCACACCACCTGTTGCTCGGCCATGGCCTGGCCGTCGAGGCGCTGCGGGCCGCGGACCCCGCTCTGCGGCTCGGCCTGACCCTCAACCTGACCGTCGCCGATCCGGTGGACCCCGACCGTCCCGGTGACGTCGACGCGGCCCGGCGGGTGGACGGGCAGATGAACCGGATCTTCCTGGACCCGATCTTCCGGGCGGCGTACCCCGAGGACGTGCTTGCGGACGTGGCCGGGCTGGGCCTGGAGCAGGTCATCCGTCCCGGCGACCTCGCCACCGTCGCCGCGCCGATCGATGTCCTGGGGGTCAACTACTACTTCGGCCAGCGGCTCAGCGACCGGACCTCGGACCAGGCGGTGAATGCCGAGGCGCCGGCCCGGCTTCCGCTCCGCTCGCCTCTTCCGGCGGCCGACCATGTGGTCAGCCATCCCCAGGGATCGCACACCACCGCGATGGGCTGGCCGATCCAGCCCGACGGCCTGCGGCGGCTGCTGGTCCGGCTGCACGCCGAGTACACCGGCCCGGCCGGGGCGAAGCTCTACGTCACCGAGAACGGGGTGGCCTACGACGACCAGGTCGACGATGACGGTCAAGTCCACGACCCCGACCGCACAAACTTTCTGGTCGACCACCTGGCCGCCGTGCTCGACGCGGTCGACGAGGGAGTGCCGGTGCACGGGTACTTCTACTGGTCACTGATGGACAACTTCGAGTGGGCCTGGGGCTACACCAAGCGCTTCGGCCTGGTCCGGGTGGACTACGACACCCAGCGGCGCACCGTGAAGGACTCCGGCCGCGCCTACGCCCGGATCATCGCCGACCGTAGTCTTCCCGAAACGGCGAAGTGAGGAAGGGTCATACGCGTGCCTGACATGGTCAGCGATCAGCAGATCACCGACGCCCACCTGCGGGACTGGCGCAAGCTCGGTCAGGGCCTGCACGCTCGGTTCGTCACGGGCGACTTCGCCACCGGGGTTCGCTTCCTGGCCGCCGTCGTCACGGTGGGCGAGGCGGTGGGCCACTATCCCCAGGTCCGGATGGATACCGGCTTCGTCGAGCTCAAGCTGATCAGCGACGATGCGATCTACCGCGATGCCGAGGGCACTGAGCATCGGGTCGAGTGGGTCACGCAGCGAGACATCGAGCTGGCGCGCCGGATCAGCGAGATGGCGGCCGACCAGGACCTGGGCGCCGACCCCGCGTCGCTCACCGCGATCGAGCTGGCGCTCGACACCGCACACGCAGCCGCGGTGGCGCCGGTGTGGTCGGCCCTGTTGACCGGCGGTGGCGAGGCCCAGGGCCGGGGCACCATCGGCGACGATGTCCGCGACCCCACCTGGCGGATGCCGATCCTGTGGTTCCAGGACACCGAGGAGCACGAGACGCCGCGACAGCGGTTCCACGTCGACATCCAGGTGCCGCACGACGTGGCTGAGCAACGCATCGCCGCAGCGGTCGCCGCTGGGGGCGTGATCGTCGACGACAGTCGGGCGCCGTGGACGACGGTGATTGCCGACCCGGACGGCAACAAGGCCTGCATCGGCACCTTCGCTCCCGCCGAGTAATACATCCCGCCGGTGAGGTCGCGAGCGTCGGAAGCCCGCGCCGTCGGACGCCGACCGCCGCCCGTGGTCAGGTCGCGAGCATCGGAAGGTCGCGCGCCGCCGCACTGCAGGAGGGAACGGAGAAACACCCTTCTCGTTTCGACGGGCCCGACGAAGGCGGCGGATTAGAGCGCGATCGTGCGAGCGACCAGCCGCAACTAGAAGTTGATCATGTGGCCACTGATGCCGTGGGCCACTTCCTTCAGCGCCTCGGACAGGGTCGGATGTGCGTGCACGTTGCGCGCCACCTCCTCGGCCGTGAGGTCCCACAGCTGAGCCAGGTTCAGCTCGGGCAACAGCTCGGTGACGTCCGGGCCGATCATGTGCAGGCCCAGGATCTCCCCGTACTTGGCGTCGGCGACCAGCTTGACGAAGCCGACAGCCTCCCCCAGCCCGTGCGCCTTGCCGTTGGCGGTGAAGGGGAACTTCGCCGTCTTGACGTCGTAGCCCATGTCCTTGGCCTGCGCCTCGGTGTAGCCGAACGAACCGATCTGCGGCTGGCAGTAGGTCGCCCGCGGGATCATGTCGTAGTTGACGGGCATGGTCTCCGCGCCGGCGATCATCTCGGCGGCGACCACGCCCTGCGCCTCGGCGGTGTGGGCCAACAGCAGCTTGCCGGTGCAGTCTCCGATCGCGTAGATGTGCGGCACGTTGGTCCGCATGTAGTCGTCGATCTCGATCGCGCCACGCTGGCTCACCTGCACCCCGGTGGCTTCCAGGCCGTAGCCCTCGGTCCGCGGCGCGAAGCCGATCGCCTGCATCACCTTGTCGGCCTCGAGCGTCCGGGAATCCCCACCCTTGGCCGGCGACACGGTGACCTTGACCTTCTCCCCCGAGTCGTCGATGGTCTCGACCTTGGTGCCGGTCAACACCGTGACGCCCAGCTTCTTGTACTGCTTGGTCAGCTCAGCCGAGACTTCAGGATCCTCCAGCGGCACCATCCGGTCCAGGTACTCCACGATCGTGACCTGGGTGCCGTAGTTGGCCAGCACGTACGCGAACTCGACCCCGATCGCCCCGGCGCCGGCGATGATCATCGACTCCGGCACCGAGTCGGTCATGATCTGCTCCTCGTAGGTCACCACCCGCTCGCTCAGCGAGGTGCCCGGGAGCAGCCGGGTGGTCGCCCCGGCGGAGATGATGACGTGATCGAAGGTGACCTCGTCGGTGCCGCCGCCGTTGAGCTCGACCGAGAAGGTGTGGGGGTCGGTGAAAGTGGCCCAGCCGTCGATCTCAGTGATCTTGTTCTTCTTCATCAGGTAGTGCACACCCTTGGCCATCCGGTCCGCGGTGGACCTGCTTCGCTTCCAGGCCGCCCCGAAGTCGAAGGTCACGTCGCCGCTGATGCCGAACACGTCGGCCTCGTGGTTGAAGAGATGCGCGATCTCGGCGTTGCGCAGCAGGGACTTGGTCGGGATGCAGCCGACGTTGTTGCACACCCCGCCCCAGTACTTCAGCTCGATGATGGCCGTCTTCAGCCCGAGCTGGGCGGAACGGACCGCGGCCACGTACCCGCCCGGGCCGGCCCCCAGGACCACGACGTCATAGTGTGCAGCCATGGCCCCACTGTAGGGGGAGGTCTCCCGCTGCGACCACTGCCCCGGATGTCCACCGCTTGGGCGTTTCGGCCAGAGATAACTCATATATGAGTTATCGTGCTCAGCGTGACCGCAACGTACTTGGACCGGATCGGCGGCCTGATCCGTGATGCCCGGAAGCATCGGGGCCTGACCCAGACTCAGCTCGCCGACGTGCTGGGCACCAGTCAGAGCGCGGTGCACCGGATCGAGGCGGGCAACCAGAACCTTAGCCTAGAGATGGTCAACCGGATCGCCGCGGCGCTGGATTCGACACTCATCTCGGTCGGCGGTACCGGGCCACAACACCTGCGGGTCGAGGGCGGCACCAAGCTCACCGGCAGTATCGACGTACGGTCCTCCAAGAACGCGGCCGTCGGCCTGCTCTGCGCCAGCCTGCTCAACCGGGGCCGCACCGTGTTCCGGGGCATCGCCAAGATCGAGGAGGTCAACCGGATCCTCGAGGTGCTCACCAGCATCGGCGTGCAGGCCCGTTGGCTGGACAACAAGAACGACCTCGAGCTCGTCCGCCCGGACCAACTGGACCTCGAGGCGATGGACATCGAGGCGGCCCGCCGGACCCGCTCGGTGATCATGTTCCTCGGCCCGCTGCTGCACTCCTACACCAGCTTCGAGCTGCCGTACGCCGGCGGCTGCGACCTGGGTGCGCGGACGATCCAGCCGCATCTCCAGGTGCTGCGCCGGTTCGGTCTGGACGTGATCCCGACCGACGGGTTCTACCACTGCACGGTCGATGAGTCGGTCGAGCCACGGACCCCGATCACCCTGACCGAGCGGGGTGACACGGTGACCGAGAACGCTCTGCTCGCCGCTGCCCTCTCCCCCGGGCTGACCACCATCCGCAATGCCAGCCCGAACTACATGGTCCAGGACCTGTGCGTCTTCCTGACCGCACTCGGCGTCAAGATCGACGGCATCGGCACCACCACCCTTCGGGTGATCGGTCTGGAGACCATCAACGCCGACGTGGAGTTCGCGCCGTCGGAGGACCCGATCGAGGCGATGAGCCTGCTGACGGCGGCAATCGTTACCCAGTCGGAGCTGACCATCCGTCGGGTGCCGATCGAGTTCCTGGAGATCGAACTGGCGGTGCTGGCCGAGATGGGGCTGCAGTTCGACCTGACCGAGGAGTACAAGGCCGCCAACGGGCACACGCGGTTGGTCGACCTGACCGTCCACCCGTCCTCGCTGCGGTCGCCGATCGACAAGATCCACCCGATGCCGTTCCCCGGGCTGAACATCGACAACCTGCCGTTCTTCGCCGTCATCGCCGCCACCGCCGAGGGCAAGACGATCATCCACGACTGGGTCTACGAGAACCGGGCCGTCTACCTGACCGAGCTCAACCGGCTCGGCGCCCGGGTCCAGCTGCTGGACCCGCACCGGGTGATCGTCGAGGGGCCGACCAAGTGGCGCGGCCACCAGGTGATCTGCCCGCCGGCGCTGCGCCCGGCCGTCTGCATCCTGCTCGGCATGCTGGCGGCTCGCGGCAGCTCCCAGCTGCGCGACGTCTACGTGATCAACCGCGGCTACGAGGACCTGGCGAACCGGCTGAACGCCCTCGGCGCCAACATCGAGGTCTTCCGCGACTGAGTCATCTCCTAGCGAAGGCGGGTGACCTCGAACCGAGAGGTCGGAGCGACCAGCTCATCCTGAGCCTGAACCAGGGTCAGCTCGGACTGCCCCACCTCGACGGTGACCCGGAGGACGCCGAAGACGGCGGCCGCGGTCTCGGCCAGGGCGGTGAGCAGATCGGCGCCCCGGAGTCGGTGGGCCAGGAACACCGCCGCGGTCAGGTCGCCCGCGCCCGTGAACGTACGCGGCAGCAGCGGCGTGACGACCGACCAGGCGCCCGCCTCGTCGACGGCGACCATCGCGATCGAGTCGGGCTCCCCGTCGGCGAGCACGGCGCTGGTGACCAGAACCACCTCAGGGCCCAGTGCCCGCGCCTGGTCGGCCGCGTCCAGCAGCCCGGCGGTCGTCCCCGAGGGACGCCCGGTCAGCGCCTCCAGCTCGAACTGGTTCGGCGTGATGAGCTGGGCGGCGGGCACCACCCGGTCCCGCATCAGCGCCGGGATGCCGGGTCGCACGTAGAAGCCGCGGCCCACGTCGCCCATCACCGGGTCGCAGCAGTAGAGGGCCGCCGGGTTGTGCCGGCGCACCGTGGCGACGGTGTCCAGGATGACCTCAGCTACGGCCGGGTCGCCCTGGTAGCCGGACAGCACCGCGGCGACCCGCTCGAGCACCCCGCGCTCCTCGATGCCGCGAACCACCTCGGCGACATCGGTCGCCGCCAGCAGCGGCCCGCGCCAGCTCGGGTAGCCGGTGTGGTTGGAGAAGTGCACGGTCAGCACCGGCCACACCTCGACGCCCATCCGCATCAGGGGGAAGGTGGCCGCGCTGTTGCCGACATGGCCGTACGCGACCGAGGACTGGATCGACAGGATCACCGGCGGGCGCGCGCCCGCATCCTGCGGATCCGTCATCCTCCCCTTCCCAAACTTCTGCTAAGCGTCCGTCTGCGGGAATTCTCCCACCTTGCCCGCCCGCCTACAGTGGTGCCCATGTCACCCGGTGCCGAGGGCGGTAAGGCACCTGAGGCTGAGCACGGGACGGCGACCATCGAGCCCGACGGCCGGTCGGCGGAGACAGTGCCCGAGCACCACCACGAGCACGAGCACGACCACCATGTCCTCCTGGATCCCGAGGAGGACCGCTGGCGGTGGCGCCGCCGGATCCGCCAGAATCCCCGTCAGCTCGCCGTCTACCGGATTGCTGTAGCCATCGCCGGGCTGTTCTTCATGTGTCTGGGCTTCGTCAGCGGTCCGCTGCCTGGCCCGGGTGGGATCCCGCTGGTGCTGCTCGGCCTGGCCATCTGGTCGAGCGAGTTCGAGTGGGCCAACCGGCTGATGGGCTGGTTCAAGCTGCAGCTCAAGCGCTACCAGGCCTGGCCGCGCCGCAACAAGGTGCTGTTCTGGGTCGTCTTCTTCGCCGTCTGCGGCAGCCTGGGCTACTCCTACATGCTGCTGGTCGGCGTGCCCGGCTGGCTGCCCGCGCCGCTGGAGATGACGCTGCTGCGGCTGCCCGGCCTCTGAGTCGCGGCCGACCGGCCCGCCCACCACAATGAGCCCATGAGGGCCGAGAGGTATGCGTACTTCGACGAGCCCTTCGCCGCCTACGCCCACCGCGGGGGTGCGCTCTACCCGCCCAACCGGCACCGGGAGAACACCCGCTACGCCTTCCAGCAGGCGGTCGACCTCGGCTACCGCTACCTGGAGACCGACGTGCACGCCACCGCCGACGGGGTCCTGGTGGCCTTCCACGACTCTGTGCTGGACCGGGTCACCGACCGCACCGGAGCGATCGCCCAGCTCCCGTACGCCGAGGTCGCCCGGGCTCGCATCGCTGGTCAGGATCCGATCCCGTTGCTTTCTGAGCTGCTGACCGCCTTCCCCGACGCCCGCTTCAACATCGACGCCAAGTCCGACGGTGCCGTGGACCTGCTGGCCGCGGCGATTGCGGAGCACGACGCGTACGACCGGGTGTGCATCAGCTCGTTCAGCGTGGCCCGGCTGCACCGGCTGCGGCGCCGGCTCGGGTCCCGGGTCGCCTCGGCCGCCAGCTCGGCCGGCGTTGCGGTGAACCGGTTCGTGCCCTGGCTGACCTGGGCGCTGAACAGCCCGGCCCCGGTGCTGCAGATGCCGGCCAGCTATCCCTTCCGCGCCCGCCGGCTCCAGGTGCTGACCCCGCGCCTGGTCAAGGCGGTGCACCAGGCGGGGAAGCGGGTCCAGATCTGGACCGTCGACGACTCCGAAACCATGACGAGGCTGATCGACCTCGGCGTGGACGGTATCTTCACCGACCGCATCGACGTCCTGAAGGATGTGCTGGTCCGCCACGGCCTGTGGACCGGACCGAGCGGACCGAGAGAGGCCCAGTCATGACCAAACCGGTGCGGCGGCGGCAGGTGCTGGCCTGGGGCCTGTGGGACTGGGGCTCGGCCGCCTGGAACGCGGTCATCACCACCTTCGTCTTCGGCCCCTACATCGTGCGTGGCGTGGTCGGCGACGCCGAGCCCGGCGGCCTGAGCGCCAACACCTGGCTGGGCATCTCCAGCGCCGCGGCCGGCCTGCTGATCGCTCTGATCGCCCCGGTCACCGGTCAGCGGGCCGACGCCGGCGGCCGACGCAAGCGCAGCCTGGCCATCTGGACCGGACTGGTGGTCGCCATAATGCTCGCGCTGTTCACCGTGCGGGACGAGCCGGCGTACCTGTGGACCGCCCTGGTCCTGCTCGCCGCCGGTTCGGTGTTCTCCGAGTTCGCCCAGGTGTCCTACAACGCCATGCTGCCCCAGGTCTCGACGCCGGAGACCGTGGGCCGGGTCTCCGGCTTCGGCTGGTCGATGGGCTACTTCGGCGGCATCATCCTGCTGCTGATCTGCTACGTCGGCTTCATCGCCCCCGAGGTCGGCTGGTTCGGCGTGACGTCCGAGGGCGGGCTCAACATCCGCACGCTGGCCGTGTTCTCCGCGGCCTGGTTCGCCCTGTTCGCCCTGCCGGTGCTGTTCGCGGTGCCTGAGAAGCCGCCGGGGCCGGAGCGCCGACGGGTCGGCTTCTTCGCCTCGTACCGACTGCTCGTCGCCGACGTGAGGAACCTGTTCACGCGCGACCGCAACTCGGTCTACTTCCTGATCGCCTCGGCGCTCTACCGCGACGGCCTGGCCGCGGTGTTCTCCTTCGGCGCCATCCTCGCGGTCAGCGTCTACGGCCTGGCCACCGACGACGTGCTGATCTTCGGCATCGTGGCCAACGTCACCGCCGCCCTCGGCGCCCTGGTGCTGGGCCGGGTCGAGGACCGGGTCGGACCGAAGCGGATCATCATGATCTCCCTGGTCGCCCTGATCACCACGGCCGTCATCCTGCTGTTCGTATCCGGCCCGACGATGTTCTGGATCTTCGGGCTGCTCCTCACCCTCTGGGTGGGCCCGGCGCAGGCCAGCTCGCGCTCCTTCCTGGCCCAGATCGCGCCGGAAGGGCGGGAGGGCGAGATGTTCGGCCTCTACGCCACCACCGGCCGGGCGGCGTCGTTCCTGGCTCCCGGGCTGTTCGCTCTGTTCTCCGGCCTGTTCTCCGACCGGGTCGGCATTGTCGGCATCGCTCTGGTTCTGGGTATGGGAGCACTGGCGATGATTGGAGTGTCCTCACCGCCAAGACGCCCGGCGAAGGTCTCCGAATACGTGTCATAGGCATCGTTCGGAACATTCTCCGGGTGCTGGGAGTTGAACCTCTCGGGGCTTAGGCATCGTCAGGAACTGCGACGGAGGTTTTTCCAATGGCTGATCGCTCGTTGAAGGGCACCGGTCTCGGGGCCAAGAGCTTCGAGGACGAGGCCGGCGTCGAGTTCGCGGCCCGCCAGGAGGTCGGCTACGACTGCCCGCGGCAGCACCACTTCTCCTTGGTGTTCTCGGCCGAGGCCGAGATCCCCTCGCTTTGGGAGTGCCCGCGCTGCGGCGCGGAGTCCCTGCGGTCCGACGGGGAGCGGCCGGAGCTCAAGGAGGAGAAGCCGGCGCGTACCCACTGGGACATGTTGCGTGAGCGCCGGTCGATCGCGGAGCTCGAGGACCTGCTGGCCGAGCGGCTCGACCTGCTCCGCTCCGGCGCGGCGGGTACGGGTGCGCGCAGCAGCGGCCGGTCCAAGAAGACCGCCTAGCTCGACCGACCGTTCTCCGGGCTGGGCTCGACCTCGCCGGGGATGACCGTCGGCTCCCCGGCCCGCTTCGGGGCTCCGTTGCCAGGCGGCTTGAGGGGCTTGGTGTAGGAGTCCCCCGGACCCGACCAGCGCCGCGGCGCCGGGGTCCCCTTGTTCCGGCGCGCGATGAAGAACGCGATCATCTTGCGGGCCAGCGGGCGCGTCCAGCGGAACAGGAACAGGAACCCGATTACGTCGGTGAGGTAGCCCGGCAATATCAGCAGGGTTCCGCCGAGCAGGATCAGCGCCGCGTCGGCCAGGTGCCCGGTGGGCACTTTCCCTGTCGTGTACGCGTTGGTGAGCGCCTGCCAGGCCCGCCGGCCCTCGTGCTGCATGAGCAGTACGCCGCCGACGGCGTGGATCACCAGGGTGGCCAGGGTGGGCCAGATGCCGATCTGCTCGGCGACCCGGACGAGGATCCAGACTTCGAGGATCGGCAGCCCGATCAGAATGGCGATGAGCAGCAGAAGCGGCCAGCCCCGCTTCAACCTCACCCAGTCACCTCACGTCGACCCAACCGGCTGCGCAACTGCTGCGCCCGATGCGCCAGCCCCCACCACGTAGTCAGCAACAATGCCTCGACTACGATTTTCCGGCTCATCTTGGAGTCTCCGCGCTCCCGTTCGACGAAGATGATGGGCACCTCAACCACCCGGTAACCCGCCTTGAGCCCCCGCCACGCCAGGTCGACCTGGAAGCAGTATCCCGCAGATGCGACATTGTTCAAACCAAGACCCAGCAGCGTTTCGCGCCGAAATGCCCGGTAACCCCCGGTCGCGTCGCGCAATGGGATGCCCAGGGCGATCCGAGCCCACAGGTTTCCGGCCCGGGACAGCAGCTCGCGGGACTTCGGCCAGTTCACCACCTGTCCGCCCTTGACCCAGCGGGAGCCGAGGACGAGATCCGCGTCGACCAGCGCCGCCAGCAGGTCGGGCAGCTGCTCCGGCTGGTGCGAGCCGTCGGCGTCCATCTCGACCAGGACGTCGTAGCCGGCCTCGATGCCCCACGCGAAGCCCGCCAGGTACGCCGCGCCCAGGCCTTCCTTGCCCAGCCGGTGCAGGACGTGTACGTGGTCGTCCGCCGCGGCCAGCTCGTCGGCCAGCCGGCCGGTGCCGTCTGGTGAGTTGTCGTCGGCCACCAGAATGTGCGTGGCCGGCACGGAGGTACGTACCCGTTCCACGATGGGTCTCAGGTTCTCGGCCTCGTTGTAGGTCGGGATGATGACCAGGACGCGACCCAGCTCGACCGTCGGGTCGCTCATCACACAGCTCGCCGCTGGCGCTGGAGGTCACTGCGCTCCCACGAACTCGTCATCAGACCTCTGCCTCCACTCGCGGTTGGGACCGGCCCGATACGACCGGGACGTCAGCGGGACGCCGCCTACGCCGGGCCCGCAGGGCCCCGAGCACGGCCGCGACCAGCGCCAGCGCGGCCAGCCCGCGCTCCAGCCACGGGGCGACCCGCAGCGCCGGGGTCAGCGCGGACCGCAGCGGCATCTCCACCACCGAGCTGGCGGCGGTGAACTCCGCGGTCCGTTGGACCACGCGGCCGTCGCGGTCGATGAAGCCCGACACGCTGTTGGTGGTCGCGACCGCGATCTCGCGCCGCGCCTCCATCGCCCGGGCCCGAGTGATGGCGAACTGCTGCTCGATCTGTCCCGTCCCGCCGTAGGTGGCGTTGTTGCTCTGCACCAGCAGCACCTGCGCCCCGGCCACTGTCTCGTAGATCGTCGCGTCGTAGGCCAGCTCAAAGCAGATCACATCGCCCAGCCGCACCCGCCGGTCGCCGAGGTCGACGTCGAGCACGCCTGGCTCGGTCCCGGGCACAGACTGCGCTCCTACCTGCTCCAGGATCGGGATCAGCGGCTTGAGCTGGTCCCGGAACGGGATCCACTCGCCGAACGGCACCAGGTTCTGCTTGTCGTAGCGGGCCTGCGGTCCGAGCCCGGGCACCCACCACAGTGCAGTGGTCTGGCGTTCGTCCGGACCGGGGCCGCGCATCACCGCGCCGACCAGGATCGGCACGCCGGCCAGCCGGGCGGCGGAGTCCACGGTGAGCCGGGTGACCGGGTCGGCAGTTGGGTCGATATCGGTGGAGTTCTCCGGCCAGAGCAGGAAGTCCGGCTCGGCCTCCTGCCCCAGCCGGACCCGCGTCAACAGGTTCACGGTCTCGGAGAGGTGGTTGTTGGTCACCGACCGGGCCCGGCCCATCGCCTCGATACCCCGACCGGGGATGTTGCCCTGAACGATGCCGACCCGGACGGTGCCGGCCGCCGTCTGCGCGGGCTCGACCTGGTAGAGCCGCACTCCAGTGGCCAGCACCAGCACGGCGACGACCCCGGCGCCGGCCAGGAGGAGCGGTCGCACCGGCCGCCGGCCGGCGCCGTGCGACCACCAGGTCCAGGCCGCCCAGCCGACGAGCTGGGCAACCAGCGCCACGGCGAAGGACAGGCCGGTCACGCCGACCAGCGGCAGCAGGCCGGCCAGCGGTGTGTCCACCGCGGCGTACGCGATCCGGCTCCACCCGAAACCCCCGAAGGGGACCCGGGAGTACCCGAACTCGACCAGCACCCACGCAGCCGCGCCGGCCAGCGGCCACCAGCGGAGCCGGCCGACCAGGCTGAGCAGGATCCCCAGCACGCCGAAGAAGAGGGACTCGAAGGCGATCAGCAGCACGGCGATCCAGACGCCGAGCACGTGCAGCCAGCTGACCGCGATGGTGAGCATCCCCAGCCCGAACAGATAGCCGAGCCCGAAGGCCCGCCGCGGCCGCAGACCGCGAACGGCCAGGGTGAACGCCGGGATGGCGATGACCAGCAACGGCCACCATCCGAAGGGCTGCCAGGTCAGACCGAGAGCAACCCCGGCGAGGATCGCCACCAGGGTCCGGACGCCAAGGGAGGCGGAACGGTCCGGGGCGAGCACCCTGTGAGCCTACCGAACCCTCCTTCTACTCCCGCTTGACAGCGTGGAGCGTCGCTCTGGCGACGTCTCACACTGACAAGTCGGGGTGGGAATACGCGATCCGCCCGGCCGCCACCGTGAGTGCGCACTCGGGCAGCGGGCCACCCGGCGCCAGCCGGGGTAGCAGCTCCGACCGCCCCCCGAGATCGGGCTCGTCCCACGCCGCCAGGTCGGCCCGCCAGCCCACGGCGATCCGGCCCGCCCGGCCGCGGCCCGCCGCCCGGTGGCCGCCCTCGGTCGCCGCGGTGAAAGCACCCTCCGCCGTCAGACGCTGGTCGGGGCGGCTGTGGTCGACCGCGGCCCGGACCATGGCCCAGCCGGCGACCGGGGTGACCGGGGCGTCGGTGCCGAACGCGAGCGGCACCCCAGCCCGGGCCAGCGCGCCGAACGGGTTCATTCTCCGCGCCCGGTCGGCGCCCAGCCGGGTCTCGTACAGCTCCCCCGGCCTCCCCCACTCCGCGTCGAAGGCCGGCTGCACGCTGGCCGTCACGCCGAGCTCGGCCAGCGTCGAGATGTCCGATTCCGCCACCATCTCCAGGTGCTCCAGCCGGTGCCCGGCCCGCCGGACGGCGTCGGTGCCGAGCTCCGCCGCGGTCCGCCGCAGCCCGTCGACGGCGGCGGCCACCGCGTCGTCGCCGATGCAGTGGAACCCGGCCTGGAGCCCGGCTCGGGTGCAGTCGCGAACGTGCCGGGCGATCTCGTCGTCGTCCAGGTACCGCGCGCCCCGGTGCCCGGCGTCAGCGTACGGGGCGTGCAGGGCGGCCGTCCGGGACCCGATCGACCCGTCGACGCAGAGGTCACCGGCCAGCCCGGCGACGCCCACCGCGGCAGCTCGCTCGAGGGCCTCGGCGGAGGCGACCTCGCCCCAGTAGGTCACCACGTCCAGCGCGACCTCCTCCCCAACCTCCCGCACCCGGGCGAGGTCGGCCAGCGGACCGAGGTGTGGACCACCCAGCTCGTGCACCGAGGCCACGCCCAGCCGAGCCGCCTGCTGCAAGGTCCAGCGGGCCGCCGCCCGCCGCTCCTCGTCGGACAGCAGATCGTTGACCAGCACCCGGCTGCGGTGGTGAGCGTCCCGGGTGAGCAGCCCATCCGCGGCGTAGCCAGGCGCGTCGGCGATGCCGGGCAGCCGGTCCAGCACCGCCGTGGAGACGGCAGCGGAATGCACGTCCACCCGGGCCAGGTACACGATCCGGCCGCGGCTGGCCCGGTCCAGCTCCATCCGGTCCAGCGGTCGCGGGTCGGGCCAGCCGCGCTCGTCCCAGCCCTGCCCGAAGATCACACCCTCCGGCCGGCGGGCCGCGTACGCCGCCAGCCGGTCCAGCACCTCGGTCCGGCTGGCCGCGTCGTGCAGGTCGAGACCGGCGGCGACCAGGCCAGCCTGGACCGCGTGCAGATGGGCATCGACGAACGCCGGAGTGAGCCGCCGACCGCGGAGGTCGACCGCCGGCGCACCACTCGCGTACGCCCGGGCACCGTCGTCGGACCCGACGAACGCGATCGTCCCGCCCTCGACCACCAACGCGGTGGCCCCCGGCGTCTCGGGCGCGAACAGCCGGGCGCCGAACAGCACCAGTGCAGCGCTCAGATCTGCGGCCGGTCCTCGTACGGGATGGACAACACGGTGGTGGTGTGCGTCGACACCTTGCCGTCGGCCCGGATGCGGGCGAGCAGAGCCTCGAGGTCGGACATGGTCGGCACCTGGACCTTGAGCAGGTAGCTCGGCTCCCCCGCCACCGAGTAGCAGGAGATGATCTCCTCGATGTGCCGCAGCCGGTCGGGGGCATCGTCGGACTGTGCGGGGTCGAAGGGCTTGATCGCGACGAACGCGGTCACCAGCAGGCCCAGCTCGGCGGCGTCCAGCACCGCGGTATAGCCCTTGATCACGCCCCGCTGCTCCAGCCGGCGGACCCGCTGTTGGGCGGCCGAGGTGGACAGCCCGGTCTCCTTGCCGATGTCGGTGTAGGACATCCGACCGTCGCGCGCGAGCAGCGCGAGGATGCGACGGTCGAGCTTCTCCATGTCGACATCGTGCCAGGATCTGCCTGTGGGCTTGCGCAAAATTATGCTTTTGGACACCGCTTCGCTCTATTTTCGGGCGTTCTACGGCGTTCCCGATTCTTTTCGTGCTCCGGACGGAACCCCGGTCAACGCGGTGCGCGGGCTCCTCGACTTCATCAGCCGGCTGGTCTCCACCTACGGGCCCAGCCATCTGGCCTGCTGCTGGGACAACGACTGGCGGCCCCAGTGGCGGGTGGATCTGGTGCCCTCCTACAAGGCGCACCGGGTGGCCAGTCCCGGACAGGTGCAGGTCACCGAAATGGCCAGCTCGGCCGACACCGCGGGCGAGCAGGCGCCCGACGACCTCGCCGTCCAGGTGCCGTTGATCATCGCCACCCTGGAGGCGCTCGGCATCGCGATCGTCGGCAAGAACGGCTACGAGGCGGACGACGTGATCGGCACGCTGGCCGCGACGGCGCCGATGCCGGTCGACGTGGTCACCGGGGACCGCGACCTGTTCCAGGTCGTCGACGACGCCCGGCAGGTTCGGGTGCTCTATATCGCCCGCGGCGTCGGCAAGCACGAGATCGTGGACGACGCGTGGGTGCGGGCCAAGTACGGCGTCCCGGCGGCGGCGTACGTCGACTACGCCACTCTGCGCGGGGACGCCTCCGACGGGCTGCCGGGCGTGGCCGGTATCGGTGAGAAGACCGCCGCCGCACTGCTGACCTCGCACGGCAACCTCGAGGGGATCCTGGCCGAGGCGAGCCGACCGGGCGGCCGGGTCAGTGGCGGCGTCGCCGCCAAGCTGGGGGCGGCGATCGACTACCTGGCTGTGGCCCCTACGGTGGTGGCCGTCGCGCGGGACCTCGACCTCGGCGTGGACTGGGACGACCTGGTCCGGCCGACCGAGCCCGCCCATCCCCGGGTGTTCGCCCGGATCGCCGGGGACCTCGGACTGGGCAGCAGCGCCGACCGAATCGTGGCCGCGCTGGCCGGGAATGGCTGAGTCGAACCCCACTGAGCCGCGTGCGCTGACCGGCTGGTCCGGTCAGCCCTACCGGGTCGCCCTGTCGTCGGCGGCCGCGCCCGAGCCGGTCATCGCCGGCCTCCAGCCCGCCGACCGCCCGGCCGCGCTGTGGGGCGGCTGGTTCGGCGGTGGGGCCCTGCTGCTGCGGCGACCGCTGCGCACCTACGCACCGGCCACCGCGGCCGAGGCGTTCTCCCACCTCGATGACCAGCCGCGCCTGATCGGGTCGCCGCCCGAGCTCGTCGGCGGTGGCTGGGTCGCGACGCTGGGCTACGCGTCGGGCTCGACCGCCCTGGCGTTCTACGACTCGCTGCTCCGCTGGAGGGAGGCGGACGGCTGGGTGTTCGAGTCCCTCGGACTACGCGGCCGCGAGGCCGCCGATGCCGCGGCCCTGGACTACTGGGGACGCCTGCTCGCCGCTCCGGCCCACGCGTCGGCCCGACGGCGGCCGGAACCGGTCTTCACCACCAGGAGCAACGCAGGGGCGGCTCGAACCGAGTACCTCGGGGCGGTCGAGGAAGTGATCGGGCGGATTCACCGCGGGGACTTCTACCAGCTCAACCTCTGCCTGCGACTGCATGCCGCGTCGGCCGAACCGGTTTCCGCCCTCTTCGCGCGGACCGCCGCCGAGCTGCGGCCCACCTACGCCGCTCTGGTCAGCGGGCCGGCGATGAGGATGGTGGCCAGCCTCAGCCCGGAGCTGTTCCTGCGGGTGCGGGGCCGGCAGGTGACCACCTCGCCGATCAAGGGCACGGCTCCGCGGACCCCAACCGGCGCGGCCTCCCTGCGCGCCTCGGCCAAGGACGCGGCCGAGAACGTGATGATCGTCGACCTGATGCGCAACGACCTGTCCCGGGTCTGCCGGCCGGGGACGGTCACGGTCGACGACCTCCTCGACGTGCAGCCGCATCCCGGCGTGTGGCACCTGGTCTCGACGGTGCACGGTGAGCTGGCCGACGGCGTCAGGACGGCTGACCTCCTACGGGCGACCTTCCCACCCGGGTCGGTCACCGGAGCGCCCAAACGGGCGGCGGTGCAGGCAATCGCCGAGCTGGAGCCCGAGCCGCGCGGCGCGTACACCGGATCCCTTGGGCTGGTCTCCCCCGTCGCCGGCACCGACCTGAACGTGCTCATCCGCACCTTCGAGATCGAGAGGGACCGGCTGCAGCTCGGGGTGGGCGGCGGCATCACGGCGGACAGCGTGCCGATCCGGGAGTGGTACGAGTGCCTGCACAAGGCGGCGCCGCTGGTGGACGCCGTGGGCGGCCGGCTGGCCCCGGCCGTGTCCGACGAGCCCGAGCCGCCGGATCCGGACCTGCTCACGGCCGGGGTGTTCGAGACGGTACTGGTCGCCTACGGAGAACCGGTCCGGCTGGCCGGTCACCTGGCCCGGCTCGACCGCTCCGCCCGGGAGCTCTACGGCCGCGGCCTGCCCGCCGACCTGCCCGTCCGGGCGACCGCCCACCTGGCGGAGCTCGACCCGGTGCCGCGCCGGGCCCTGCGCGTCACCGTGCGGCCGCACTCGGGCGGGCTGACCGTCGAGCTGCACAGCCGTCGGCTCGGCCCGCGGCTACCCAGCAGCACCCTCATCCTCGGCACCCGCCCGGACCGTTCCTGGCGGCACAAGTGGATCGACCGGGTCGCGCTGGACCAGGCCGCCCGCGAGACCGCGCCGGCGTTCCCCTACTTCGCCGCCGCCGGATCGGTGACCGAGACCGACCGCGGCAACCTGTTCTGGCTCGACGCGACCGGGCAGTGGTGTACGCCGCCGCTGGACGAGCAGGTGCTGCCCGGGGTCACCCGACGGGAGGTGCTTGACCTGCTGGCCGAGGACCAGACGCCGATCGCCATCCGCCGCGCCACCCCGGCCGAGCTGCGGCAGGCGGCCGGGGCGTTCTGGACCAGCAGCCTCAGCGGCGCCGTCGCCGTCTCGGCCGTGGACGGGATACCGCTGCCGGACCGGTCCGCGTACACCGTCGAGCTCAGTGAGCGGCTGGGCGTCGGCCGATAGGGTCACCGAGATGGCTGGGTTGACCGGGGGACGACGGCCATCGGCACGCCCGGCGGGTAGCGCAGCACCACCGGGGCAGGAGCTGGACCAGTCGGTCGTGGTCGGGGTCACGATTGACCTGTTCATCGCCGAGCAGCTACTCCGCCGGCGGACGGGCTCCGTCGACTGATCAGAAGGGGAACAGGCCGGTGCCGGTGGGGTTCCACACCGCCCGGGCGCCCAGGTCGCCCACCCTGGCGACCCAGATGAAGGCGACCGCGCCCACCGCCGCCATAGCGACCACCAGCAGGATCCGCACCGGCAAGACCGGCTTCTGCGCCGTCACGGTTCCGTCGGCGGCGCGGACGGTCCGGACCAAGAACACGTTGAGCAGGGCGACCGCCGAGAACCCGAGCATGATGTAGAACAGCTGGTCGGCCAGCACTGCGTGCTGGTCGATCAGGTCACCGACCGGATTGCCCCCCGTGATGCCGAGTGAGGCCTGGAGCGCCTCTCCGCTCTCCTCGGCGACCCAGGTTGCTCCGGTGGAACCAAGTACGGTCACGATCAGCGGCCACCGGGCCCACTCCCGGGTCCTGGGGAACGCGAACAGCAGCGTCAGCAGCAGGGCGAGCGGGATCCCGAGGACGGGGATGTGGATGACCAGCGGGTGCAGGGGCATGTCGCCGATCTGATCGAACACCGGGTTCTCCTCACTCCTGGGCGGCCGTCACCCCTACAGACGACGCTGACCGCGAAATCGTTCGCGACCAGGGGTCACGCTAGGGCGTAGCTCTTGACTCCGGAGGGCAGACACGCGCTAAGCCACGGCCTGGCCCGCCACCCGCAGGTCAGCCACCAGTCCCGCGTACGCCGCGTCCCGTTCGGCCTCGTCCACCCGCAGGATCGAGGACGGATGGACAGTGGCAAGCACCCGGCGTACGCCGACCGGCGTCTCGTGCTCCAGCACCTTGCCGCGCTGTTGGGTGACGCGGAAGCTGGACCCGAGCAGCGCCTTGGCCGCGGTGGATCCGAGGCAGACGATCAGCTTGGGGTCGACCAGGGTCAGCTCCGCCTCGAGCCAGGGGCGGCAGGCCTTGATGTGGGACATCTGCGGGGTGGCGTGGATCCGCCGCTTGCCCCGCTCGGTGAAGCGGAAGTGCTTGACCGCGTTGGTTACGTAGACGTCGGCGACAGCGATCTCGGCCTCGGCGAGGGCCCGCTGCAGGACCTTGCCGGCCGGCCCGACGAAGGGGACGCCCTGCCGGTCCTCCGCGTCCCCGGGCTGCTCGCCAACCAGAACCAGCGGCGCCCGGTCGTTGCCGGCCGAGAAGACCACCTGGGTGGCCGGCTCCCACAGCTCGCAACCGCGGCACTGGGGGGCTGCTTCCCGGAGCTTCGGAAGAGTCGCGTCGGCAGGCACCCACGGAGCAGCGGTCATGCCCTCTTTCTACCCAGCCTCGCCGTTCCCCGCCGAACCGGCCCACGCGCCTTGGGAGTGACTCTGCCGCCCCTCGAGCTTGATCACGTGCAGCACGGCGTTGATCAAGGCCAGGTGGGTGAACGCCTGGGGGAAGTTGCCCAGGTGCTGGCCGGTATGCGGGTCGATCTCCTCGCCGTAGAGGTCCAGCGGCCCGGCGAAGGACAGCAGCTTGGCGCACAGCTTGCGGGCCCGGTGGTACTCCCCGATCTCACAGAGGGCGGAGACCAGCCAGAACGAGCAGATGGTGAAGCTGCCCTCCTCGCCGGTGAAGCCGTCATCGGTCTCCTCGACCTTGTAGCGCAGCACCAGGCCATCGACGGTCAGCTCGTCGGCGATGGCCAGCACGGTGTTGCGGATGATCTGGTCGTCGGCCGGCAGGAAACGCACCAGCGGGGCCAGCAGCAGGGACGCGTCCAGCGCCTTGGAGCCGTAGTACTGGGTGAGCACGCCGCGCTCGTCCACGCCGTTGGCGAGGATGTCGTCCTTGATCTCCTGGGCGGCGAGCTCCCACTCGTTGGCCTTGCCGTCCTCGCCGCTGATCCGGGCAATCTTGGCGCCGCGGTCCACCGCGACCCAGCACATGATTTTGGATGAGGTGAAGTGCTGCAGCTGGCCGCGAACCTCCCAGATACCTGCGTCCGGCTCCCGCCAGTACTTCAGGGCCTCGTTCACCTGCTTGTCCAGGATGGGCCAGATGCGCCCGTCCACGTGGTCCGCGGCCTTGAAGTGCAGGTAGACCGAATCCAGCAGCGCGCCCCAGACGTCGTGCTGGTTCTGGTTGTACGCGGCGTTGCCGATCCGCACCGGCCGCGAGTTGGCGTAGCCGGGCAGGTGGTCGAGCTCGAACTCCTCGAGCTCCTTCTCCCCGCCGATGCCGTACATGATCTGCAGGTGCTCGTCCCGGCTGGCGATGTCGGCGATGAAGGAGAAGAAGTCCACTGCCTCCCAGTCCAGCCCGAGGGAGTACAGGCCCCACAGGGCGAACGTGGCGTCCCGGATCCAGGTGAAGCGGTAGTCGTAGTTGCGGGCCCCGCCGGGCGTCTCGGGCAGCGAGGTCGAGCCAGCCGCGGTGATCGCGCCGGTCGGTGAGTAGGTCAGGCCCTTGAGGGTCAGCGCGCTGCGCTGCAGGTAGCCGCGCCACGGGTGGTCGGGGAACTTGCCCCGGGCCAGCCAGTGCTGCCAGTGGTGCGCGGTCCAGACCTGCTTTGAGTACGCCTCGGCGAACGTCTTCGGCGGGACCGCCCCACCCCAGGACAGGGCGATGAACCGGGTATCCCCCTGTTTGAGCAGGGTGCGGGCACTGGCCCGGCCGCCTTCGAAGCCGAGCCGCAGGTCACTCGTCAGGGTCATCTTGAGGTCGGATTCCTCCGCACTGGCCACGCCCTGGTAGTAGGTGTCGTCGGTGTACTCCCACAGGACCCGAGACCGGCCGTAGTCGAAGACAGGCTCGCAGTCGACGAGAGTCTGCACCTCGCCCGAGGCGCAACGGATGGTGCGCAGCAGGATGTGCTCCGCCTCGTAGTCGTTCGGCGTCCGGCGGTAGGTCTTCGAACGGTCGTTCTCGTGGTGCCAGGGACCGATCAGCAGCGCGTCGCGGACGATGATCCAGCCGGTCGGCGTACCCCAGCTGGTCTCCAGGATCATCGTGCCCGGCAGGTACCGCATGTCGGCGGGCACCGTGACGTCGTCCGGCGCGATCTTGAACGAGCCGGCGTGCCGGCCCAGGATGCTGCCGAAGACGCTGGGGGCGTCGAAGCGCGGGACGCACATCCACTCCACGGAACCTCCGGGCGACACCAGCGCGGACACTTCGCCGTCACTGATGAAGCCGTACTCCCCGATCGGTGTGGACCGGACGTGCGAGACGGGCGAGCTGACCTGGCCCGGCTCCTTCTTCGTCGAGGACCTCTTCGCTGCCATGACGGAAGCATTCCGTTACATCGCTGGCGCTGGCAAGCAATGGACGACGATTGATGATCGACTGACACAAAGGGACCTCACCGGGAGTCGAGGAACAGCCGGCACCAGCAGTCCGCCGGCCACCACTGACCACCAGTGGTAGAACTCGGCGGAGTTCATCGTCCGGATCACGTCGGCGATCTCGTCGACGGTGTCGCCTCGCTCGCTTGCGTCAGCATTGACTACTACGCCCGGCTGGAACGAGGCAACCTCGCCGGGGTGTCGCAAGGCGTTCTGGACGCGCTGTACACGGCCTTGCCGCTGGACGACGCCTAACGTCAACATCTGTACGACCTCGCGCGCTGCCTCGACGGCTACCGGCACGGCCGGGGCTAGCATTTCTCTCCAGCTGGACTTCCCGGAACACGGAGGCCGCCTCGCTACGGGACAGTCGGCCGCAGCAGGCTCGGTAACGGCCCGGCTCATCGTCCGGCGACCTCGTCCCCGGCCCCTCGGTGCAGGAGAACGGCTCCGGCCAGCGGCCACATCATCAGTACGCCGAGCACCGCGAACGCCACCGAGTAGGGCCAAGCGGGCAGCCCCGACGGGCCGAAGAAGCGATCGGCCAGACGTACGACGACCGCTCCGACCGCGATCCCCAGGGCGGCCGCTACCTGCTGCAGGGTGGAGGACAGCGTGTTCGCGTCGGACATCTGCGCCGGGTGGATGTCGGCGAACTGGAGCGAGTTGTAGCCGCTGAAGCCGATAGACCGGAAGATGCCGCTCAGCAACATCAGAGCGGCTACCCATGGCATCGGTGAGGCGGCACTCAACGTGGCGATGAGACCGAAGACGATGCCGCCGGCTCCGACGCTGCCGATCAGTACGGTCCGGAACCCGAACCGCCGGATCAGCGGGCTGGTCGCCGGCTTGATGGCCAGATTGCCGACGAACAGCAGCAGCACCAGCCCGCCCGTGAGCACCGGGCTCCACCCGAACCCGACCTGGAACATCAACGGCAGCAGGAACGGGGCGGCGCTGATCACCCCCCGGTACACCGACCCGCTGATGTTGCCCGCTCGGAAGGACGGCTGACGTAGCGCTCGGAAGCGCAGCAGGGGGTGAGCGGTCCGCCGGAGCCACCACCAACTGGCGGCCGCCAGCACGGAACCGGCCGCAAGGATGGTCACGATGCCCGTCGGGCTAACCCGGGAGGAGGCGCCGACGAGCTCGACCCCGACCAGCAGGCACAGCAGGAAACCGGCGCAGAGCAGGAACCCGACCCAGTCCAACGGGCCCGTCGACGAAGCCTTCTCCTGAGGGACGATCCGTCCGGCGATGACAAAGGCCAACGCGCCGAGGGGAAGGTTGATCAAGAAGATCCACGGCCAGGTGGCGACCGACACGATCCAGCCACCCAAGGCCGGCGCGAGCACCGGAGCGAGCAGCGCCGGCCAGGTCAGATACGCCGTAGCATCAAGTAGATCCCGCTTTGCCGTCGCGCGCAGCACCACGAGCCGGCCGACCGGCACCATCATCGCGCCGCCGATGCCCTGCAGAACGCGCGCGGCGACGAGCATCCCCAGGCTGCTGCTGGCGGCACAGAGGACGGAGGCCACCGTGAAGGTCGCAATGGCCCAGAGCAGGATCCGCCGGCCCCCGAACCGATCGGTGAGCCAACCGCTCACCGGGATCCCGACGGCGATGGTCACCAGGTAGGCCGTGATCGCGACGTTGATGTCGACAGCACGAACGCCGAGATCGGCCGCCATCGCCGGTGCCGCGGTGGCGATGATCGTGCCGTCTAGGTTCTCCATGAAGAACGTGCCCGCGACCAACAGCGCCAACGGCCGATTCAGCTCGGTCGGACGACGGACGGGCCGGGACGACACCATGGCAGCAAGGTACGCACCCTGCTGGCGACCTTCGTTGGCGTCAGTCGACCCGGCTACAGGGTTCGCGGGAGGCTTGGTGTAGCCGGAGAGGAGAGAGAGACCCAATGATGAACGTCGTCAAGACCGTCCCGTGGACCGCCGGCCGGTGGACGAACGCTCCCCTATCGGTCACCGAGGACGGCGATGACCTCCTCGTCGAGGTGGTCGAGGGAAGCGATGCCTGGCGGACCACCGCCTACGGCTTCGTTCATGACACCGAACACGCGCTCCTGGCCCCGTTCGAGGCAGGAACGGCCATCGAGGTCACGTTCACCGCCGCGTTCTCCGAACAGTTCGACCAAGCCGGCGTGTTCGTACGCGCCACAGACGAGGTGTGGATCAAAGCCGGACTCGAGTATGCCGATGGAGTGCTGGGTGCCGGTGCGGTGGTCAGCAACGGCTCGTCCGACTGGTCGGTGGGAGCGGTACCGGAATGGCTGGGCAAGCGCGTCACGATCAGGGTCAGCCGGCTCAACGATGCCATCGTCGTTCGCGCACGCGCCAACGACGAGCCGTTCCGCCTGCTGCGCGTCGCGCCCTTCCCAGTCGATGCTGGATTGGCAGCAGGTCCGCTCGCCTGCGCCCCCACGCGTAGCGGCCTCATCGTCCGCTTCCACTCCTGGAGAACAGCGCCGCAAGATACCGAGCTCCACTGACAGCTTCATTGCCCTGACCAGTCCCGCCGACTGGCGGTAGGTAACCGAGGTCGACGCCGAGGTGATGGTGTGCTTTTGGTCCAACCTCCAGCAGTACGCTGCCAAAATGAGATTTTGCGTGGTCACTGCGGACGACGCCGAGACTTTTTACGACGGCGAGTTTAAATTTGGGGACGGCGGACTCTTGTGCGTCTATCCGGTCAAAGTGGAAGATCCCAACGTTTACCTCTCCCCCGCCTTCTGGCGTCAGGTCAGCGAAGTGCGCTCGGAGGAACCCACCGTCTTCTCGTAGCCGCGACCACTGCACAGCCTGGCGGGTGACTAGGGCGTGTCTCCCAAACCCTGGTCGAGAGCGAGCGGCGATCCAGGGAAGGATGGGCAAGGCGGAGGAGGACGTCGT
>OCZS010000110.1_pt1 | contig 25890 bp, 29 predicted proteins | sample 1539071 | NCBI WGS metagenome assembly OCZS01 (sample SAMEA3113584, study PRJEB22503) | soil metagenome
TTTTTCCTCCAAAACGAGTATGTATGCCCCCGGGCCTAATGTGACGGAAGAGAAGGATCAGTGCTGATATATATAAAAGTCTGACTCAGAACAAGACAAGGTATTGTGTGGAAAACCAAAGCGATCGCAGATTCCTTTTAATTCTCATGATACCAAGATTCTACTTCTGCACTAGATACATTCCGTTTAAATTCATGACAGTTTGCACAAACCGCCCAAATAAAATTGTCATTTTCTTGGTCATCCCTAAACTTTATTGAAATATCTGCTAACGCAAAGTTATGTTCATGGTCCTCTAGTTCTATATCTTCTCTAAAGCTGGTCTTCATTTTTCACCCGGCTATTACAAACATTATATAATAAATACGACAGTAAAATTGTTATACGCTTAACGCTAAAATAAAGCTGTTTTACAGTTAAATTGTTTCAGTTAAAACATCTTTTCCCGGCTTTATAACGTTGGTCCTCATACATTTGATGCATATTTTTCTAGTAGAGTGGGTACCGCTACCTAATTAAAAATACTCATGAAGATGTAATAGCAGTCTTTTTTAGGTTCATATGGACCTAAAAAAATTAGAAATACAATACGATTTTTATGTGTTGTCCTTCTACTATAATGAATTGGTCGTTCTCAATAGAATCACATTTGAGAATGTAGCAGGTAAGCTGTGCGAGGCGCTTATTCCGGTAAGGGATGAATATTGTATGGGGAGAAAAGGCCGGAGCATAGCCGTCTGCACCTTGGCAAGCATAAAATTGCTAGAGGAAATATGCAAATCTCCAGTTATAATGGACAGAGTATTAATTGTAGGAAGATTGTTGTCAGAAAACAGAGGAATTGATGCCATTGTAAAATTCACTTTACTGCATGAAGAATTGCGCCATATAATATTGTGTGGAAAGGAATCAAGAGGGCATCAAGCCGGCCAAGCCTTGCTCTCGCTTCATCAATATGGCATAATGGACAAGAAGTCGGGTGAACGGTTTATCATTGGTGCTAAAGGTCATTATCCTCGCCTGAAATCTTCGAAAGAAGATATAAATTCATTCAGAATTCAAATAGTTAGAATCCATAATCTTGTTGGAATTGATAATCTGAAGAGCGTACAGGAGGTTATAGAAAGTATAGAGACTATGAGTTGCGTCTAATTAATAGTACGTATTAATGTTGCAACAGTAATTCTCACTCACTCAAACACATGCCATGAAGACATTTTTTGCTGGAAACTTCTAATCGTTTGTATACCTATTGTTGCAGCTTATTGGCTCTGTTTTGATTGCTTACTGTCTCTGACTAACAGACCCACGGGGAAGTTAAAATAGATCCATTGTAGTGGACAATACAATATGGCGTGTAAAGGTGCATATCCTGTTGTGTATAATCTTTGAGTTTACCAGATCCATGTTAGTTATATAAAGATCTTAGCATTGTGTGAAAGGCTGCGTCAAAATGTTGTCATAGTCAGCTTACGTTATTGGTCTTACAAAATAGAGATGAAAGGGGAAGTTAGTTGTCAGGATCATCCCAAGATATCAGGGCTCCCACAATCAGAGGTGAAAAGAGGGACTGGGCAAACTTGTTCGATGTAACCAATTGCAAGGTGATTTGGTTTGGATTATTCTGATTCTTATAGTTACATGCTGGCACAGGATTTCGGTATAGTTAGCATCCATTGTATTCACCTATGTGTGTAATATGTCAGATTGACAACAGGAAAAGATCATTCTCTATGTTCTCTAGTTACAGACCTAAGTATATTGAGAGCTGATCCACTTCTAAACCACTCCAATTGTGACTCACTGTAGGAGTGTTGCAAGGATATGACTTCCTCTGTCTGGTCGCTATGATGCAAAATGCATGTTACAGGCTTTCCGGCACTGAGCTCTTCAAGTCCAGTAATGCTTATCAGATCGTCCTCCTGTATTCTATCGTAGTCTGCAAGATCCTTAAAAGTAAGGGCTAATATTCCCTGCTTCTTAAGATTTGTTTCATGTATTCTTGCGAAGCTTCTGGAGATAACTGCCGCACATCCTAGATATCGAGGAGTCATTGCAGCGTGTTCTCTGCTACTACCTTCTCCGTAATTGCTGTCACCTATTATAATCCACTTCATACCCTTATTTTTGTACTCTCTTGCAATATGGGGAAAAGATTCGATTTTTCCGCTAAGTATATTCTTGCCCCTCCCAACCTCTTGATCACGATATGCGTTTATTGCACCAAGAAGGAGATTGTCACTTATTTTATCCAAATGTCCTCTATACATAAGCCACATCCCTGCAGGAGAAATGTGATCTGTTGTACACTTTCCCTTGACTTTTGTTAGGACTGGAAGCCTCTCAAAGTCTCGTTTATCCCATTCAGCAAACGATTCAAGTCGCTGTAATCTTTCACTGTCCTCCTTAATAATCACATTTACAGATTCGGGATCCTCTGCGGGTGGTACATATACCCCTTTAACATCTTTGAATCCCCTTTGTGGAACCTCTTGTGAGACTTTTGGAGGCTTAAGCTTGAATGCGATTCCATCGCTTGAAGTTAGTTCATCATTGAGCGGATTAAAGGAAATCTTACCGCCGAGTGCAAGCGCTATAACTATCTCAGGACTGCTAATAAAGTTCATTGTTTCACGCCTTCCGTCGTTTCTTGCAGGAAAGTTTCTGTTGTATGAGGTCACTATAGTGTTTTGTTCCCCTTTTTTTAACTCAGGTCTGCTCCATTGGCCTATACAAGGTCCACATGCGTTCGCAAGGACATTTGCACCTATGTCTTTAAGAAGCTGCATCTGTCCGTCTCGTTCTATTGTAGCTCTGATCAATTCTGAACCTGGCGTAACTTGTAATGGTATCTTTGTTTTGATGCCCTTTGCTTTTGCTTGTTCCGCAATATCTGCTGCTCTGGACATATCCTCATATGAGGAGTTTGTACAACTACCAATAAGCGCCACGGATATCTTCTCTACATAGTCAGCATGTTCTCTGACTTCACTAGCCATCATTGAGATTGGCCTTCCAAGGTCTGGCGTATGTGGGCCAACTATGTATGGTTCAAGCTTAGAGAGGTCTATTTCAATTAACTGATCAAAATACTTTGGTACATTATTCTTATCCTGCGTGATTTCTGATTCTACTTCCGGATCGGGAGTAAGCAGATCAAAATGGGTATTTGCTAGATCCGCGATCGTCCTGCGTCCCATAGACCTAAGATAAATTTCCATCCTGTTATCATACGGGAACACTGAGCTTGTGGCTCCTACTTCTGCACCCATGTTTGTAATAGTTGCCTTCCCTGTGCAGCTTATTGCTTTTGCGCCCGGTCCAAAATACTCTATAATTGCATTTGTTCCTCCCGAAACCTTAAGTTTCGATGAAAGATACAATATTATATCTTTGGGTGAGGCCCAGCCGTTCAACTTCCCAGTTAGATAAACTCCTATGCGTTTTGGATATAGTAGTTCCCAAGGCAAGCCGGACATTGCTTCTGCTGCGTCTAGCCCACCTACGCCTATCGCAACCATCCCCAGACCTCCTGCATTTGGAGTATGGGAGTCGGTTCCAATCATGAGGCCCCCAGGAAATGCATAGTTTTCAAGGACAACTTGGTGGATAATTCCTGCGCCAGGTTTCCAAAATCCTATTCCATATTTTCTACAGGCTGATTCTAAAAATTTATAAATTTCGCTATTTTCGTACATCGCCGCCTTTGTATCCGAATCACTTCCTACTCTGGCTTGGATTAAATGATCACAATGAACTGTGGTTGGGAGTTGTACTTTTTTCAACCCTGATTGCATAAACTCAAGTAGGGTCATCTGTCCAGTAACATCCTGCAACGCAACTCTGTCTGGGGTTAGTAATACATAGTCTTTCCCCGATTGAAACCCTTGTTTGTTGATAGAATGCATCTCATATATATGTCCCACAAGAATTTTTTCACTTAGTGTGAGAGGTCGTTTCACAAGCCTTCTAAACCTAGAAATGTTGTCTTGTAATTTACGGTATACTTTGCTAACCAATCTTGGTGTAGTTTCCACACTCACTTTACTAACTAGACGAAGAGATCGCGATATCAGAATATATATTTAATAGTTCCCCCATTCACATAGTAACGTAGCAATTCAGGCGTAGTTAGTAAATGAATTGTTCTCTTGCTTAAACGAGTACTATCAATAATACTTATGACAGAAGATATTTGCCTGGAGAAATAGTAATAATGTGCCTTATTGTTTACTATGACGGTTAGTACAGCTCAATGAGCGTTTCGCAGAACAGAAATGGAAAGAACCATACCGAATCCAAAGCAGAGATGACTATTATAATGTTGCCCTCAGATGCTAATCCTAAAGGTAACGTTTTTGGTGGCGTTATTTTAAAGTACGTCGATCTAATTGCAGGTCTTGTTGCAAAACGACATTCCGGACGTGCAAACGTTGTCACCGCTAGTATCGATAGAATGACTTTTTTAAAACCTGTATTTATAGGGAACGCTCTGATTCTTTCTGCACGACTTAATTATGTTCGGCGGTCTTCTATGGAAATCGAGGTTAATGTTGAATCAGAAGATCTGGATGAGAATACTCTAGTGCATGCCGGGACTGCTTTTGTGACCATGGTCGCTCTTGATAAATATGGAAAACCTACAGATGTTTCTCCGTTATTGTTGGAAAATGAGGATGACAAAAGACGTTTTCATGACGGTGAATCAAGAATGCTGTCCAGATTAAAAGAGGCCGGCAAAATACATTAGTTTGAATAGTTCGATATTAAGGGATATATTAGATCACAGCGCACTAAAAATCTATGAGCTTTCCTTAAGCAGACACGCATAAATTACTATCTAATAAACCTAATATTGGTAATAGAAATACGGAGAGTAGGAAGCGGATTCCCTCGATGAGAATATTATTTTTAACCGCTCATCTGCCATATCCACCCTTCAGCGGTGGTCGTAGACGAGAGTTTGAATTGATCTCTCGGCTGAGCAAAAGGTTTGAAATAGACCTATGCTCAGTGACCAAAACGTGGGAAACAGACAGGAGATACGTAGACATCATGCGCAGTTACTGTTCATCTGTGAACCTATTCAAGGCAGGTCCGTCAGATATGGAACAATATGAGAATTATTCTCCTCAAATGAGAAAACATTTGTCTCAAGAGGCCAGTTCTCATATACATCGTTCTTTGGCCAACGACGACGTTGATGTCGTGCATGTGGAGGGGTACTATCTTATGCAACTTCTTCCGTTGGAGACACAGCCTCCCATACTCCTGGTTGAGCATAATATAGAGTATTTGCTGAATTTGCAACGAATGATGCTAGCGACGTCGTTTCAGGAGATATCTCGATGTTGGCACGAGTACGTATATACTTTGAAATGGGAGCGCATATATTGGAAGCGAGCAGCAACTTGCGTTACACTTACCCCCGAGGACAAAAATGCGATGAAGAAATTGGAGCCCTATATTCACATCAAAATGATACCCGACGGTGTTGATCACTTAGATACAAATGGTGCATCTGAAACTTCTAAATCCATATCAAAGAAAAAGCTCGAAGGAGCAAGAGGTTCCTGCATTCTTCTCGTTGGCAACTTTGCATATGAGCCAAATATTGACGCTGCGTTATATTTCTCCAAGCATATTTTTCCCCTAGTCCTTCAAGGCATCCCAAATGCAAAACTGTTTGTTGTCGGAAATGAGCCTCCACCATCCATTCTCTCTTTAGGCGTGAACAAACGGATTGAAGTCACTGGATACGTTAAATCTCTTACACCGTACTACAGAATTGCAGATGTAGTCGTTTGTCCTCTAAGGATAGGAGGTGGAATAAAGATAAAGATTTTGGAGGCATTAAATGCCGGAAAGGCTATAGTTAGTACTTCTGTTGGAGCGCAAGGATTGGATCTGTCAACCTATAAGGCAGTAAAGGTTGCTGACGGAGTTACTCATTTTGCCCAAAGCGTGGTTCGACTTTTACAACATCCAGAGGAAAGAGTTAAACTGGAGCGAGAGGCGATGGCTTATGCAAGGGACCTTCCCACGTGGGACCAAGCTTCAGAGGGTTTTGCAAAATGCTACGAGGAAGCGACGATTTGTACTAGCAAGAATACTACAGAGGCTTAGTTATTATTAATTATTTTTTCCACAGGTTATAATTTGATTTAGGAGTTTGGAGTATATAATATATAATAGTGAACGCTTATTGAGAAGGAACCTTAGTCATGAATAGAGCTTCGATTTCTATCGCTTTATTAGTTGCCTCATTGATCCTCCTCATAATTTATGGAGCCGACGTTTTAATCGCATCAGTCAATTCCCCACAGGGAGTAAGGGGAACAGGCTTTTTGCCTTTTGGAGAGGAAGTTCGAGGAACTATTTTTGGAGCAGGTCCAGTAATAATGTCTGTGATAGCGTTCATAATTAGCAGAAATGTGCCTTCAAAAACGGTATCCATATTGCTTTTCGTTAATGGCGGATTGATAATTGTGGGTATTCTTATGACTATAATCCAGGCAACCTCGTCTTCAGAACAAATAGGGGGGATGCAGCGCACCGTTGGCTTTACCGTAGTACTTGGACTAGTGCTAATTGGGCTTGGCGCGTGGAAAGCTATTCGAGATAAAAGGGCTCTTCCAAACCAAAAGCTGTCTTGATTCTGCTTTTTCTTCTTCCTTTTTAGCTGAATTATAAGATGAGAACCATCATATGCTTTAGATCTGTAAGGTCCATATCTTGCAGCATTAAGGGAAGGTGCGCGAAAACATTCGTAGATGTGCTGTGCTGTCTTACCACTTTTTACCTGCATTCTGACGTATATTGTAAAAAAGGTACTGCTGAGCATATCCACAATATTTACCAAAGTATTCTCTAGCATTCTTTGACAGAATCCTGTATTCATGGGCTGTTACTTTCTCGGAGACTTTTCCATCTCTCATCCTCGAACTCTCCAATTTATTATTAAAAAGCCATCTATAGTTTTGACGTAATACTCTTGCCATCCAAACATCTATAGGAAAAGAATCGAGTTTCTCTAACGAGAACAATAATATACAGTCAGCAACTTTGTTCCCGATTCCATAAACCTTCATTAGCTCATTTTTAGCATCCTCATAATGGAGTCTTAACAAACAGTGTATATCAAGACTCCCGTTGACAATACTTTCGGTAACAGCTTTGACAGCTTTGGTTCTATAACCCAGGCCGCATTCACGTAATTCCTGGTGGGAAGCCCTGTTCAGACGATCAATCGGCGGAAACGTAAAGAATTCCTTTCCATCGATAATTACTCTATTTCCAAATTTTTGACAAAGGTTTTTTAGCATTCTGCGAATCATGAGGATATTAGTATTACTTGCACATGCAAAGGAAATCATACACTGAAAAGGCTCTTGGCGCATAAGACGCAGTCCCGGATACTTGTTTATTGATTCGGATACGAGGATATCACCAGAAAAACAAGAGAAAATCTCTTTCAAATTATCACTAAGCCGGAAAACATGCCTTTCCCAACGGTGGAAGTGCGGATAAGAGAAGAATTGCATTTCACAATTATTATCTTCTTTATCAGATTCGCGTTCTGCAGAGAGAATCCCGGGATTGGAGTTGAATATCTTTAGTACATGCTTCCCATATATTCCGTACCAAGAAATACCATGTTTTTCCCACAAAAACATCTGACCGCTATTGATGCTGATCTCGGGATTGAAAAATGGATATTCATTTGTGCAAGTGTATGAAGAAGGTTCTGACAAAGCCACAATCAACTCTCATTGACTTGAACGGTTTTTTCTAAGGCACTATAGAAGATTTGGCCTCTTGATTTATCTTTTTCAAGTCGTGGAGTAAATCCTGAACTATTTTAGGGATTTCCTTTTTCGCACAAACTAAGCAAATTTGCTGCAAAGACAAGGGGTACGCAAAATATTTCTCGCCCAGACCAATATCTTTTTTGCAAGACACACATCTTTTCGTCTTATATGGATCGGTGTTTTTAGTTATCACATACAGAAACTATTGATGGACTCGTGTAATTTATACATTCTATTGGCTCTAATCACATATCGCCGCGGGACAAAATATGTATGTATGCATGTATAACTCATTAAACTTCTATGAGCTCGCCCGCGTCAGGGGCCTTTGCATCGTATCCATATTTCTGACTAATTTCTTCTGCAAACTTGGTACAGGAATGCCCATCGCCGTGAACCGTTAGCACTTTGGGATTGCCCTTAACTCGATCGAGAATCTCAAATAACTCACTTCGACTGTTATGTCCTGAAAACTCAAAACGCTTTACATCAGCTAGGCATTTTCTTACCCTGCCATCAAATATCGTAATCCTTTTCTCAAGAAGTGTCCTGCCTGGAGTCCCCTCGCCCTGGTATGATACTACGGCAATACCGTTACGACTATCTTTAGATATTTCCTGGAGGTAAAATACTGCAGTACCTCCTACTAGCATTCCTGCGGGCGAGATTATTACACAGGGCTCTCTTACAATCTTTTTTCTTCTATTCCATCCACTAACCCATTCTGCCTCTGTTACCGCTTTTTTAAAAATCTCGGGATCCCTTAGAAATGCCGGATGTCTCATCATAATCTCATTGGCCTTAAGAGCCATCCCGTCCATGACAATTTTGTGAGGAAAGTTATAGGTTTTCAGAACACATGCTATTTCCTGTGCTCTTTCTACAGAAAAGGCTGGAATAAATAGTGTTCCTTTGCGCTCTATTACTTCATAAGCAAACTCTAAAAGCTCAGCCTCGGACTGCTCGCGAGGGGTTTGTTCTGTTTGAGAATAAGTGCTCTCTATAATCATCATATCTATATCTTCGAGATTCAAATCTGCCGGTCTCAAGAGCTTTGAACCTCTTGTATTTATGTCGCCTGTATAAAATAGTCGTTTTTTGCCCTGTTCCACAACCACCGTTGCACCACCTAGGATGTGGCCAGACTCATGTAATGTTACCTTTATGTCATTCATTTTATACGAGTCTCTGTACTGTAATCTCTTAGAATGATTCAACATTGTCATAAGGTCAAGGTATTCGAATGGTAAATAAAATCCAGAGATCTTTATCATGTCTTCGATGAGTAATTGTGACAACTCAAAAGTTGGAAAAGTACCTAGGACTTGCACCTCCGTAGATTGTGACAAGAATAGAGAAGGAACAAATCCTGAATGGTCCAAATGAGCGTGACTTATCACAACAGCATCAACATCCTTTGGTTTAACATGCATAGGAAAAATGGGTTCTCTTTTAAGGAGGACTCCATAGTCCATTAAAATATTAGTACCATCCGCGTTTACAAGGAATGCAGACCGGCCAACTTCCTTAGCCGCGCCTAGAACAGTGACTTTCATTATTATCTCAAATTTAATGTATTGGTAAATATTTTAAACCTTTCATTTTCAATCGAATCGGTTTCAGTTAATTTATCATAACTCCTGACGGTTTGTAAATTCGATTTCCCATAACCTGGCTTTTGATTGCTTATCAGAAGTAGGAACATTTAATTCTTCACGAAATCTAAATCCGCACTCATCTAAGACGTTTTCAAAGTCATAGCGTTCATAGGAAAGATCATGACTTTCTTGTCGACTACACTTCAAGAGGGCAGAGGCAACCATGCCATATTTCGAGGGCTTACTGTATACATACCATAGATTATGTGCTGTGCGTAATTTGAATAAATCCTGACGAGTCTCGTCGGAGATTTTCGTATAGTATTTGTTCATAATCTCTGTGTTTACATCATCCCACGATGGCGTTCTCCAAGTCGCAACTCTTCCAAATCCGTGGCCATCAAATTCAGCACCTAGACTAAGGCCTTGGTCCAGGGTAGTAATTATTACCTCACTTTTGGTTGCTATTTTATTTCTAAAATCAACCCCGGGATCCATCCAGCCTACAAAAATAACATCGTAATCTTGGTTGATAGCCCATTGGGCGTCGGAGATCTCTATGAAGTCCGGTTTTGGCTTATTGCAGGCATAGAAAATTTCGGCATTCTTCTCAACCCCTCTAGCGTTTGGAAGATACTCTCTTATTTTTTTGAGAAAATCACCATACCCACAGCCGACATCCAAATACGTTGGGTTACTCGAAATGGCTTTTGCAATTGCAGCTATACGAACTACATCAATCTTTCTGTATGCAAAGTAGGTCCCGCACAGAAAAGGGAAGCTAAAACGCTCGTGGTAAGGAGAAACGGCGTATTGTCTAAAGGTTTTGAGCGACGCCATTGCTTTTTGTATATCATCAGTTGTAAATGGCATTCAAAATATTCAATTTCTAAAGTAACTATTAATTTTCACTCATCATTTAATTTTACTGTATTCATGACTGATAATATAACTGAGCCCTATAAGAGACCCAAAAAATGGGAACTACATCTTTATCCAGGATTGTCATATGTCATTTCAACCAAAGTTTATTTCCCATAACCTTTCATCTTTATTCGATAGTGATGGCAAGCCCTCCATGTAACGGAATCCACACTCATCTAGAACTGATTCGAAGTCAAATTGTCTTTTCGATGACATCTCTTTTTCGTGGGCCACCGATGACATTAAACCAGCAACGACCTTATTCAAAATGCATTCTCTAGCATAAATATACCACAGGTTATGAGCTGCACGCAATTCGGACAATTGATACTTTCCTTGTTCTGCTGGCAACGATGATGTATAATATTTGTTCATGAGCTCTGTATTTACATCTATCCAAGATGGTGTTCTCCACCAAGCTACCCTCTTAAATCCATATTCCTCATACTCGCAACCTCCATTAACGCCGCATTGACCTCCCTCATCAAAAGTTGTGACTATACAGTTAGCGAGTCTGGCTACGTACTTTCTAAAATCCACCCCAGGCTCCATCCAACCCACGAAAGCCATATCATAGGCCTGATTTTCTACCCACTCAATTGCGGTCGAATATATATAATCAGGCCTCGATTTTCTAAAAGCATAAAATATATTTCCTTCCTTTTCAATCCCCACTGCATTTGGAAGATACTCCCTTATTTTTTCGAGAAAATCACCGTATCCACATCCGATGTCTACAAAAGTCGGCATGCTTGAAATTGATTTTGCAACACTAATTAGCCTAGCAACGTCGACGCTGCGGTATGTAAAATATGTACCTGCAAAAAACGGAAAGATATAGCGTTCGTGATGAGGTCTATTGTTACTTGAGATAAATTCTGTGTATTGTTTATACGCGTCGTGTAATTCGTTAATCTTAAATGGCATGCTTTAGAGCCACCTTTTGTATGACAATTAATCTCTTCTGCTTAATCAATTAAACCAGGCACTAATTTATACATAGGAATCAAATCGTGGGATTCAAAAAATTAATTATGGCTTTTTTGTTAAAAATTGTGATTTCCTTAAAGAAATCAAAAGGCTTATTAACCTTTGCCAAGTAGCTTGGTAGCATGGTTAGGAAATTCGATGAGTGGTGGAATACTGTTCCGGCTGACTTAAAACAAAAAGCTAGAAAAGGTGATGAATCAAATAAGCCATTGCTAAATCAAGTTAACTACGTTCTTTTGCACCTACATCTAGCAGGAAAACATGACGTTAAACCAAGTCACGAGGAGCTCAAGGACTGGTTGCATAGCGGCCAGGTAGATGTTCTAAGAATGAACAAATAAAAATCAAAGCTCTACTTTCTTTATTTCTTATTTAATATTTAGTCTCGCACAATAGAATTTGTGCTCAATATAACACTGTTTTGTGAAAGGCATAGTGTTTAAATAGTTTCGTTAGTATGCACCTGTAGTGAATTATTAGATGCCAATTGCTATACTCCCAGACGTTGATGAACAAAGATGTATAGGTTGTGCTCTCTGTGTAGAGATTTGTACTGCTCTTGGTCCGGACGTACTAAGAGTGAAGCCAGTGGAAGGTTGGAAAAGAGGTAAAGCATTTGTCTTTTATCCGGAAAGATGCATCTCCGATGGCGCATGTATCGGTGTATGCCCTACGCATGCAATCTTCTGGATGAGACCTATGGAATATACTGCAGGACAACCAGTTCCTCTACACAAAAACGGTGTCTTCTCAAAAGGCTGGGAAGAAGGCTAGAGCTACCGACAATCAATCAAAAATCTTTATTCCCTCTTTTTACATTTTTACGGTTCGTATTCTACAGACATGATCGACTAGTGTTATTTGTAAGATTCAATCACCCTAAGGAAAAATTCAATGCTCGTTTTTTGAATTATTTTCCATGAGTGTTGTACTTTGTCAGTTTGATGCTAAGCTTATTAATGACCTTACGGACATGGGCGGATTGTTGATGATAGTTTTTATTATATGAAAAGATTAATCTACTTTAATGGAACATGCGCCCCCGCTGGTTGCTAATTCTTCTTCTTTTCCGCAATTCTTCCCAAGTCCCGATTTATCACCTTCTCTTTCTCCGTCTAATTTTATAGTACAAGATTTTGCCGTAATTATGGTAGTTGCGGCTATAATGTTAATCATCACCTACAAATTAAAACAACCCATGGTAATAGGATACATATTGGCAGGAATGGTGATTGGCCCCTACACTCCACCATTTACTTTAATACAAAGCGTAGAAACGGTAAACGTATTCGCAGAGCTAGGTATTATTATGCTTCTGTTTGTCATTGGGACTGAGTTTCCGATAGCCAAACTTAAATCTGTTAGTAAAACATCCATCATAGTAGGGATACCTGAATCTCTGGGGACCTTATTTATCGTATTTTTCATTGCACAGACATTAGGGTTTTCTTTTTTTGACTCTGTATTTATAGCGTTAGCGATGTCTATCACGAGTACGGTCGTCACAATAAAGATATTGGAAGAGCTTAACGTAGTGAGAGATCGTTCGTCCGTACTGATCCTAGGGATTTTAATTATTGAAGATATCATAGCGGTAAGCGCGCTCGCCATACTACAGTCAACTGCAAGCGCTGGTTCTGATCAAGTCTCCATTATTCAAATTTCTCTTTCAATAGGAGTTGTTCTAGCATTTATAGGTAGCATCCTAATTCTGGGATCTAAGTTTATCCCTGGTGCACTCGATAAGGTAGGCAAAACCAACGATTATGCGCTTCTTCTTATCGTTATCCTTGGTTTGGCATTTGGGTTGTCATTTATTGCAAAAGCACTAGGACTTTCTGTTGTAATAGGAGCTTTCCTGGCAGGAGTTCTCGTCGCTGAATCCAAGACGGCCAATGTAGCCAAAGTCATAACGATACCTTTGAGGGATGTATTTTCGGCATTGTTTTTCATATCGATTGGGGCATTGATGAACATTTCACTGGTACCCTTGTTCATTGTACCGGCAATAGTGCTTATTGTATCCTCCTTTGTTTCAAAGCTTCTTATTGTAATAGGAGTTCTTCAATTTAGGAGGTATGATAGCACTACCTCTTTAAGGACCGGTCTCGGCTTGTCTGCATCGAGAGGAGAAATGTCCTTGATCATAGCAAAAGGTGGTCAAGATATCGGTGTCATTTCATCCTCCGTCCTGCCTATCCTGGGTGTTGTTACTGTAATCACTACTTTTATGGCACCATATATAATCAAGTTCGGAAATAAGGTTAAATTTTCAGCTAATGCTGATAATGGTTGATAGCCCTTGCGGCATCGAGCACTTTATTTCCAACATACATTGTCGTCTTACTTTCGTATATCCCTTTAGTCTTTATGCTAGTGACAGAGTTAATGAAGAAGACACTAAGATTGGTTATTACCGGGAATCCTGGTGTCGGGAAACATACATGCGCAAAACTAGTTGCTAGAAAATTGAGAGGATTTGAGATAATCGACATAAACAAAATGGCTATCGCTAAAGACGCAATTTTGGCAATTGATGAGAAATATGGAATAGACATCGATATAAAAAAAGTGAGTACACTCATTGGCCATGTAATAGAAACAAATAGAAAAGGACTCATATTTGTGGGTCATCTGGCTCCCTACGTGATAAATCCTGCTAAAATTAGCATAGCTATAGTTTTACGCCGTTCACCATATGAGCTAGTTTCAGTTTTCGAGAAAAGGCATTATAGCTCTGAGAAAGCAAGAGAAAATATCGCTTCTGAGATCCTGGGAATATCGCTTTATGACTCGGTGACTTCTTTCGGAAAAAGCAAAATTGCTGAAGTTGATGTTACGAGAAAGACTCCTTCGCAAACTTCAGACAAGATTATTGCTATACTACGCAAAAAGTCAAAGCCACACATAGGATTTGTTGACTGGCTGTCTCTCGTACATAGCAATGGAGACTTACAGAGATTTCTTGAATATTGAACCTCATACCATTGATTATTGTCGGTTCTTTTCTTTCTTTGAACAAAGGCAGTTTTTATGCTGTCTTTATAGCAGGAGAATGTTTGCTTGATAACTTAGATTGTTGGATAATCCATACATATATTACCAAAGGCATGTTCATATGAAAATATATGACTGCGGTAATTCTCAGGAGGTTTGGGGAAGAGACAGTCCAGTTCTTGGGTAAGAAGGTATCTATTGAAACTTCAGACCAAAAGACATACAGAGGAACTCTGACTGGTATTGATGAGAAGCTCGATGTCGTGTTGGATAATGTAGAGGGACACGGAATTCTAAAATTGATCCTTAATGGCTCATTTATTAAAGAAATAAAACTAATGGAAAAACCATTTGATTTTAAATCTCTCTCTGATCGGCTATCTAGAGTATTTCCGGGTTTAGTAAAAATCAGAGAAGATGTAGGGGCTATCATAGTGATGGATAAGATAAAGGTCACACAAACTGGAATCGAAGAAGGCTCAGGTCTTGCAGCAGATAGGGTTAAAGCGATTTACGACGAATTCATGAGAGAGGTAAAGAAATCCAGTGGACCTTGAGATAGGCGTAAACAGATGGCTTCTGATCTGGTTTGGATAAAATCATTATGGCTAGTTTACTCTGGCATAATATTTCTCTCTACCATCGTCAGTTCTGAGCTAAACAACTCAGCAATCATAGACTGGACTTTAGCTTGAGCTCTGCAGATACATTCATCTGGCGAGGTGCGCTGCTGTGGTTTGTCTCAATCCGTCAGTTCTGGTATCCAAGAAACACTCCAGTTTGTCCGCCTTCCGACAATCACAATAACGTCATATTATACTGCTGTATGTAGTTCCAGCGTCAACATCTCTATTTCATTCTACATTCGAACGGCTCGACTTATGCAAAAGGTAAGAGATAAAACAAATTAACGATGAAAAATGCAAACAAGTGATTATACAATATAATGCAGCTCGATACAACTCCCTGTCTTACAGTTATCCTAGCGATTTTCTTAATGGTTGATCAAAAACATTTGGACGAGGCCTAATAAAGTTTTCAATATATCTAATAAATGTTACATAAAGTTATATAGAGTAGCTATTAACTACTGTCCCATAATGCCGATCGTGAGTGTATCCTTAAATGACGACATAATGAACGAAATGAACAAGCTGCAGAAGACGCTTGGTTTTAGTGGACGATCAGAGATAGTCAGAGCTGGGATACGAAGCATGCTCTCTGAAGAAAAGCAGCGCAACGACTTGACTGGGATGCTTCATTCTTTGCTTCTAGTCATTCACGATGAAAAATCAGATGATGAAATAAGTGAAATGAGACACTCTTATGACAGATTGATAAACACACATCTGCATAGCAAAATTGATAGAGATAGATGCCTAGAGATTTTTTTACTCCGGGGTGAGGCAGAAGAAATAAGGCTCATGACCAGAGACTTTCAATCTAATAGAAAAATGGATAATGTTAAACTAGTTCCCATGTAAAAAATATAATGTGAGGATAATATTACATGATAAGGTCTATTCAGAAATTTCATTATTCCCTTAACATATACAGCGGGATGACAGGTTAATCTGCTGTGCGATCTTCCTAGGACCTTAGAATGATGGAATCGATGTATTCTAATCAAGAGAATCTTCATAGCGAAATTCTTGAACCGAATCCTTCGCTCGAGTGTTTAAATCATAATACTAATACTTGAATTCAGTGGTGGCAGAATATGGAATTAGAGCGAGAATTGTAACAGTTCGAATAGGTTATTCGCGATCATGATCTCATTGGAAATTTTTGGATTTGGATTTATGCAACGCGCGCTTATAGCAGGAATTGCTATATCCTCGGTCTGTTCTGTTATTGGTTTATTTCTTGTACTTAGAAGGCAATCCTTGTTTGGTGACTCGCTTGCCCACATGGCCTTTGGAGGGATTGCTATAGGCCTGTTCACTAATACCTATCCACTTTGGACTGCATTTGTTGCATCAATTCTGGCTGCATTAGGTATTACTAAACTACGACACTCAACCAATATACCTGCCGATTCAGCCGTGGCAATCATGCTATCTTCTGGTCTAGCGCTAGGAATCCTTCTGTTAAGCTTGTCCGGTGGATTTTCTGTGGATTTATTCGGCTTCCTGTTTGGTAATATTCTGTTGGTGAGTTTTGAAGACACTTTGCTAATTTTGGTCATGACAGCAGTGGTTTTGACTTCAATCTCAATACTTTATAAGCAATTTTTGTATATCACATTTGACGAAGAACAGGCCAAAGTAAGCGGGATAAAGGTAATGAGACTCAATTATCTTTTCATAGTCCTCGCAAGTTTGACCGTTATCGCTTCCATGAGATTGGTTGGAATCCTGCTGATATCGTCGCTGGTTGTAATTCCCAATATTACGGCCATGATGCTCGGAAGAGGATTTAGAAAAACAGCACTAATTTCAGTCATGCTATCTGTTATCTCGGTTATAAGTGGTATTACCTTATCGTACATATTGAATTCTGCCCCAAGTGGAACAATAGTGATGATTTCAATCTCGATTTTTCTATTGACACTTATCGTAAAATACTCGAAGAAGAAACATGGAGGGATCTAATTGAGACTAGTAAACCTTTCACGTAGGGTCACCTCTTGAAGTATACTGGTTATTTCAGCGGTTTGAAATCAATAGTTACCCGGCTGTGCTTGCAGCGAGGACTACTTGAGGAGGACGAACAATGGCTATATTAAACGACATTAAGTGTCGCTGGGTCAAAACGGACAGAATGCAAATACAGTGGCAACAATTACTGTGTGAATTTTCAGTTTAATATCAAGATTTTTATATGCTAAATGGTCAGTTGAATATATCTTTTGTCATCTAAAAAAATTACACAAATCAGGCAGCCAGTTAGAACCAAAAATAATACAATTGACGAAATCCTGAGCACAATACTGGCTTACGGCGAAAGCGGTATATCTCAAACAGAAATCTCAAAGATATTTTCTCTGGATAGCAGGGATAGTTCTAGACTTGTAGGATCACTCGAAAAGCAATCGTTGATAACCCGGGAAAAAATGCTGTACAAAGGTAGATGGACATATAAATTGGTTGTAAAAAAATCGCTCCCGGCTGATGAATATCGCAAACCTGTTGATATAGAATGTATCGAACAAGCACCCTGCTTTAGCTGTTTGCATCAACATTCATGCTCCTCTGAAGATGATACGAGCCAATATAATCCTGCAAAATGTGTGTGGATTGAAGAATGGGTATTGACTGCCACAAGTAGTATCTTGACATCTCAGCAGCAAGAGAAGGGATCTAGATCTAAACTGTAATTGTGTCAGCTTAGTTTACATTGGTAATGTGGATGGATAGAAACTAAAGCTCATCACTAAATTGTTTTTCTTGCAAGGTGATTGCAGATTCAACCCGAGCCTCGCCCTGAACTTTCCAATTAATATCGGAAGGGCTATTAGCGATCCTACTAAAAATGGCCTGTGTAGACTGCGAAGGTGTTATCGGAAACGACGATGTTAAATTGATTGATTGCTGAGGCAAGATTGTGGGTCGTCCGTTGGGTGGGATATCTTCAAAGGAGAGTATGGAGTCTCCTAATTGCATATTATCCGCGAACAGGTTATATTCGATCTTGGAGGTGCTCACAGTCTTGTCCGTTGGATTAGTGAGATGAAACACAATATCAATTTGACTCGCTTTCTGGTCATCGCTAGCAGGCACAAATTCTACATTGGATAGTTCAATGGTGACTCTGTCAAGGCCAGTCGCAGTAAGAGAAGAAATATACGGAAGAGCGATAATTGCACCCGTAACCCCAACCACAGCTAGCATCAGAACTATCCGACGTTTCGTCAGAAACATGCAAACTTCAGCTAAGCTATGTGTATAATTGAATTAATACTTTTCTGAAAGGCTAATTTTTAGATCAGTTCGATTAACTATTTTATATTCTACGCATTCTATGAATACAAGCTCATTGTGAAGATGAGCACCGCTCTTCAAGTGCACCGTTAGAAATGATTTTTCGAAATCTTCAATAGTTATCCCTGAAGGAATGCCGCCTGCCACTTGTCGTATAATGCTTTTTATTTACGCCAATTATACTATGAGGAGAGTTTGAACAAATATGGTTCTTCTTGTTGAAGGGCTTGTTGTATGGCTACATCTCGTTGCTGCATCAATCTGGGTTGGCGGTTCAATCTTTCTTGGTGTGGTTCTTTCACCCATGCTTAAAATGATTACAAGGACAGTGGAAGAACGAATTGTGATTTTGATAAAAGTGGGGAGGCGATTCAGCTATATTGCTTTACCTTCGCTTGTAGTTCTGGTCTTAACTGGTATTTATAACTCCAAAGCTTTTTTGTTCGACCCAGATGCGTTATATCAAACTAATTATGGTGCGATTCTAATGTTCAAAATTGCCGCGGTAGTTGCAACTTTCATCGCATATATCCTACATATCAGGATTATCAACACAGAGATAGAGACGAAGATAACAACAGGAAATGCAAGTAAGACCTATATCCATTCCATTAGGTCGAAAATTATTTTTCTTGGAAGAGTTATAGTTATCTTATCGATATTAATTTTGTTACTCGGAGCCTTTCTCGATTCTGGAGGATTGGCTTGATATTTGTTGGTGTAACTAAGCTATACTGTTAGCAATCCAATTAACAATTCTCTTGATGACTTTAGGAATTGATACTACTTGATGAAAATCTCCTTATATTTTTTTGTCGATAAGAGAAACAAAGTTTTGCCTCAATTTATCAATCTCTTTTGCACTCTTATGCCCTGGGAAAGTCCATGCCAAGGTACACCTCTTCCTCTTCTTTTTGGTGCTCGAGAATACCACAATTAACCACGGTTTTCTATATTCTGTTGACCTCCTGATAACCCACCGCACAATTATTGCTCCGCTCATTTTATTAGTCAAAAGGTGCAATGTAAATAACACCATCACCACCACTACAATGATAACATCACAATTTTTTTGCTTTGCGAGTTAACAAAACAATAACGTGTATATATTTCTCTCATAAGCAATTATAAACACGGTGCAAGAGATATGTGTGTATGTTCAGAAGTAGGTGGTAAAGATAACTCAAAACCTTGACGAGAAAGCAATCGTGAATGTGTCTATAAAAGTAGGAGATATAACAGTAGAATTTAGTGGGTCCTCAGATTCGGTTATGAGATCAGCTATCGGATTTCTAGCTAAACAAATCCCAGCGATTGACCTTGCTAAGAGAATTTCATTGGATTATGCAGTTACGGATCTAATTGATACTTACGCAAATTTGATTAAGATTACTCCGGAAGGCCCGCGGGTAATTCCAGAGCATAAGAGCACGGACGCAAAGAAATTGTCTGATAAGGAAATAATTATGCTTCAACTAGTAGCGTCAAAAATTGCCAAGGATCTTGGCAAAGTTCAAACTGATGGCTTGCAGGTCGCAGAGATTTGTGATTCGACTTCGGTTAATCCAAGGTCAGTTAGCTCTAGGCTATCTGAATTAGTTAAAGCAGGTCATGTTTCAAGGGAAAATCCAACAGAGGAGACTGACTCCTTAACCTATAGGATTACTACACTTGGTATACACTGGTTAAATTCCGTAATCGGCAAAAAACTAGCATGATGCTTCATCATGCTTTCTTCATAATGGTGTTTGTGTTTCTCCTGAAGGAGGCCTCTTTTGAATATAGCGGTAATTTCTCATAGAACCAACCCTAGTAAGTATGCCTTCTCTTACCATGTCTGTAAGTGAGTGTGAGACTGCAGTTCTATCATAATTATAACCTCGTCGTGACAGCTCTTCATGAATACTTCCCAAGAGTCTCTCTTTTTCAAAATATCCTTCGAGGAGCAATTTTTCAAGCAAGCCTCTGCAGGTGGCGCCGCCCTTTTGTATCGTTTTGCGAAGAACATCTGTTGAACTGATGTTCGGACCAATTGATTTCATCCACGAGGTCATTGAAGATTTCATAGATTCAATTTCCTCTTTTATATCGTTTATTTCGGAACCCAACATGGACTCGTCATGTGAGATATTATCGATGCTCGAGAGAACATTTCCGATAACCTCCTTAATTTTGGTCTCTGCGCAGGAAACTTCGATCTCCCAGTCTCGATGTTTGAGCTTAATCTTTACTTCAGCGGAGGGAGGCAAAGGTGGTTCGCTCATAGGCGCTTCAGGAACCTTCAGCTTCTAATACTTTAGAGCAGCATAGTGTTTGTCCATGTTGTGCATGTTGCGCAACATTAATAAGCATCTCCACCTTTCTCATATTGAACAACATGCACACGCAAATAAATCTTGTGCAGAATTCATTCGGCTTGAGACAGTTGGAAGCACTACTTGAACCATCAGTTAATCAATGCTTGTCATCAAATTTTGGCAATCTCTTAAACGGTAAGCAAATCATCTTTAGTGATGGAGAAACGAGGCTTGTCCCGATTAATGGATGGCATAACAGAAGTAAATGCGCTGGTAATACAATAGTATCTCTCCAACCCATAAAAGTAGATGCAACTATCCTAGCTATAGACTCAAGTAGTATCAAGATTGCTGAAACAGAGGAAGGCGCACTATATGCTGTGAAGGGTGGAATTGCAACGGCTTTTCAAGGTCAAACACTAGCCCATTTCAAGATAGGCCCGATGCTGTTCTATTTGAGTGAGGATACTCTCAAACATTCTGAATTAGATCATCGAATAGCGAAGTTAATTCTTTTCGATAGTGAATCTGCGAGAAGACTAATTAGAATACGTGTGGAACGAGCCATCCAGTTAGAGCTTTCACGACGCCTTGCCGGTGCCATTTTACTCGTGGATGGATCACTGAGATTATCTGTTTTTGAGCATAGAGACCAGACATTGAGTAAAATTGTAGAAAACTGTTTACTCTACAAGAATTCGATCGTCGGAATAAGCAAGAGTACGAAGCTTAAGATTCTTGATAAAATTTCTCTTCCGTTGAGTAAAATCAAAAGCCCTGGTTTTATAGATGTCAATATGATAATTAAGAGCCTAACTCAAAACACAATAGGAGACAGCGTTTTAGTCAAAATTGGAAATAGCCATAATAGCCCGATATTGAGGGCAGATATCGTTACACCCGATGGCGATAAAGTTAGGTCATTTGGAAAAATGTTGTGGAATGATTCAATTGCTAAGGGATACCCTGAAACCTTACAGCTTGCTCACCATATCGCAACTTTTACGAGTACTGAGACGTCCTGCCTTAAAAGCCATGTTCTGAATAAGTATGATGTTACCGAGCTGGCATCAGAGGACATACGTAAAAAACTCCTGGGTTCAATTCCGATATGAGAATCCTTTACAAGAATAGTACTGACGAACTTGTTTTGCTTGCGATGAAATCGGAAACTGCAAGTAAAGGTGACTATTTGCTTATTCATGACGAAAAAACGAATAAGAAGATGGTGGTACAAGTATACAATGAAGAATATCTGTCTTCTCAATCACTAGTTGAGGACATGGTAAAGGATGAAATGGTGGTTGCATCAAGTATAGAAAACCTACACGATCCTTTAGAGATAGGTAACTTGTCACGAATGATTAGAGATGCTAGATTGTTCAGAGCAAAGATAAGGGCAAGTATCGATTCCGACTATAAATTTTCAAACGAGGTTACATGGCTCCCATCTAGAGTCCACTCAAGGCTGAACAGAATGAAGATTTCTGAGATAGATAAGTTAGTAAAAAGAACGGGACTTTACTCTATCCATCTTGGTAACAGCGGACGCGATAATGAACAGTTTGAGATATATGCAGAGGACCTTGATGGTAAGCTAAATATTATTACTGGAAGAAAGGAATCTGGAAAATCCCATCTATCAAAATTACTCATTAAAACTCTTGTGGAATATGGGGCATTCGTGATCGTATTTGATCTGAATAATGAATACGGTGGGTTAGCTTGGAATGGAGAGGGGACACCATCTGCTGTACACGACCAGATAACTATATTAGAGCCTGGAGAAGGTTTGGGTTTTTCGTTACGATATTGTGGCAAGGCCGCCATTTCCAGTATGCTTAAAAATGCCTTGGATATGCCCTCTGCCTCGTTACGAGAATTCTTTAGAATATGGGACTGGCTAGAGAACAAAAATACACTAGATATCGAAGCTCTGGGCAATGCAATTAATACGTGGAATACCAATGAACTTGTGAGAGACGCTCTAATCTCAAGGTATCACGCAATTTGCTCTTCTGGTCTATTTACCAATACTCAAGTTACTCATCACCAAGAGCTGAGATTTGAATATCTCACTTTAAAAAAGGACAAAGGGTTGGCTCTAGTATTGAGCATGGCTAAGGTACCGCCAGTTGTTAGAAGAATGATAGTAGAATTGGTGTTGACAAAGGTAGTCGAACTTTTGGGAAAGGGCGTAATTCCACCTGTATTTCTGTTTGCAGAGGAGGCACATTTGTACATCAGAGATACGTACTGGGAGGATATCATAACTAGAATGAGACACTTTGGGATATATACCACATTTATTACAAATCAGCCAGACGCCATCAGTGATGGCATTTATCGTCAAGTAGACAATATTTTCTTATTTAATTTTACGAATGATGCGGATTTGGATAAAATATCGAAAGTATCCTTGGCAGATAATGACACCGTAAAGTCTATAGTCAGAACGCTACCACAACGCCAGTGCTTGGTTATAGGAAAGGTTGTGCGCGACTTACCAATGGTTGTAAAGATAGCATCAGCAGATGTGCTAACGTTAGGGGAGACCAAAACCTTCTTTAAAGCTCCGTCTTATAGGGAACAAGACACCAACCCTATAGCATGATCTCTTCAGACTACTTTATGACGTTTCCACCGCCACGTTCTTTGGTACCAATATCGATCGCTTCGCTGACCGGTGAAATGAATATCTTACCATCTCCAGGTGATCCAGTACTTGCTACCTCTAATATAGTATTGACAATATTGTCCACCTCCGAGTCCTCAACAATTGTGATAAGAGTAGAACGGACTGAAAATTCAGACGTAAATCTAGAAGTTCCCCTTCCTGACTCAACCATTGGTTTTTCCCCTTTCCCTCTTCCCTTTGCATCTAGAACTGTGCATCCGCCGACTCCGGCGTTCTTTAATGCTTCGTTTACAGCAAGAAGCTTTTCGCTCGCAATTACGGCTTCTATCCGTTTCATATTGTGCTATAAAATGGTTATAATGATATAAGGTTTTCAAGCAATACCTGATGCCAAATAAATATAACCAGAAAAGTTTGAATCAGGAAACTATCATAAATAAACAAAATTATATAGTCCCCACTGGCGTCGATCGTAAGCTTTGGATAACTGGTTACTCTGTCTTAGTTCTCAAGGATAATTACAAGTTATGCATACACGATATGTTTCCCCATCTAAGTGATCAAAATGTCTTCCACAGGAAAGGCACGTGTGATGCATTTCGTCTAGTCCGTCTATACCCTTAAATTCAAAACCCGCGAGGTTTTGGCTTTTGCAACTAACGCATCTACAGCCACACACCATAATAGAACTTAAGCGTCGAGTCAAAATAAGAATCATTTGGATGAGAAACAAATTACCTCGCGTTAGCAAAAAGAACACAATTCGGTAGCATTTTTCAAGTTGCTCGATATTTTCCAAGCGGTCGTGAAGTCTTGAAAAATGCAAAATGCCAGACATAGGAATAGTAACCAGTTGTATTTGCACTGGATCTTACAAATCAGGTATTCTGTAAGATTGCTGGTCCTATAGTACTGAGGTTATATCTTCAATGCGATCAAAAACCTTAGTATTGAACTTTTTTAGGACAGATTTGTTATTGGTTATTATATTTTTCATGAATTGATCTGCAAGGATTACAATTTCCTCAAATTCGTTCGTTGTCAGAAACTCCCTTAGTGATTCTACAAAAGTATTGTAATTATTTGCTTGATATGTCGTTAACTTAGCAGATAAATTGTGCGCGGCAGGAAATATATCGGATATTTCTGAGGGGATAATCCCCAGGAATCGGTTATAAGTACAGATCTGGGCCTCTGGAAATTTCTTCGCAAGTTTCTTAAAATCTCGTGTAGCGTAGAAGGGATGAACACTTGAGTCTGGATGCAAAATGAGTTTTCCTTGCCCTCCGTCACTTTTCGTTGATTTAAACCCAGAAACCATCTTCCTAAAGTGCAAAGCTTCTGGCCTATGTTGATCTAATGGATCATAAAAAAAAATTGCCTTTTGTTTAAAGATTGGCGTTCCTGGCCCTAGTAAATTGAAATCCTTCAATATCTCTATAGACTCCATAAGCTTCGGGTGTGCTCGTGATTTCTGAATGACATACTCCCATAATCTACCATCCAAAATCGCTTGCTTTACAGTATTGAGCTCTGTCTTCAGAATATACAAATTATGCTTTGCTATCTCTATGGTTCTTATCTCTTTGTTTAAATCGAATAATTCTTTTGGGCTGCTATACTTAGCGCATACAGCACAGTGACATGTCAAGTAGGATAGGTCCTCAAGTCTGGCGGTCCCATTTGCATGCATGTATCGATCGTCTTTTGCATATAACATATATGATGCAGAATCAAACATATCACAGCCCAATGCAACGGCTAAAGGGATAGTCAGTGGATGTCCAGCGCCAAATAAATGAATTGGTTTTGTAGACACAACACTTTTCGCAGAGGCTATCATCTGTGCTAGTATCGAAAATTCATATGTCTCCATGATCTCCACAGGACTTCCCAATGCCATAATGGTATACCCCATTTTGTCGAGTTTACTCGCAGAATACCTAACTAGGTCAAAATGTTCAGCCCCCTGTACAGGTCCGGCCCATATTGGTGCATGCGCATCGTTTTGCCTTGATATCTCAGATTCGTTGCTGTTTTCTAACACTAGGCTAAGTGTATCCTTCGCATTTGTAAGAGTCTGCTCGACATAATTTCTGGCTGTGTGATAATCTAGACCGTATCCCGTAGGCTTATCTAGGGGAACACATATGTCGCTTCTAATATCCTTTTCAAATTGTGCGATTGTGCTGGCTTTAACATTTATGGAGCCATATTCTAGAACTTGATAGCCGCCTGAATCAGTCATTACCACTCCGTCAAAGTTTACGATATCATGGATTCCTCTCTTGCGTGCTATATCTCCATAATGTTCAAACGCAATGTATGCGTTAGTAATAATGGCATCGAATCCCAAGCTTTTCAAGAATTTTGGACTGACGCTCTGGTGTACGGGGTGAACGACTGGGATAAAAGCTGGCGTTTCAATAACCCCATGCGGAGTTTCCAACTTTGCTATCCTCCCCGCCAGGTCAGTATATCTAACCTCAAAGTTAGTAGGAGATCCCAATAATTCACCTGATTTTAAGTCAAGACCCAAGGAATATCTAGAGCTTTGGTTATAACGAAACCATAATAAATCAATGCTCTACCAAATGTCTAAGACTGCTATTTAAAGATGCCATGATAACCAATCGTTGTGTTGCGTAGATGGGATTACGGTCATCTGTACACGTGTTTCAAATGTAAATATCAGTGGACAGTGGAGCAGGG
>OCZS010000111.1_pt1 | contig 25878 bp, 26 predicted proteins | sample 1539071 | NCBI WGS metagenome assembly OCZS01 (sample SAMEA3113584, study PRJEB22503) | soil metagenome
TGGCGAAGAGCGCGCCGGCGACGAGATCGGGATGGGCGGCCCAGATCGCGGCCGAGTGCTGGACGTGCATGAGGTGAGTCCCCCTGTCGCGGACTGTGGGGCGGGCGGACGGCGGGTCGGGCGCCTGCCCCCTGGGCGGGCGACGGCGCCGAGCCCGGCCGGGAGGGTGACCTCCAGGCGCCGGCCGCCGACCTCGACCACCACCCGCTCCCGCTCGGCCGCCTCCTGGGGCGTGGCCACCTCGGGCTGGGGATCAAGCCGGTCGCCCAGCTCGGCCTCGATCCATTCGGTGTGGACGGCGAAGTCCTCGGCGAAGGCGGGCTCGCGGACCACCAGGCGGTGGAACGGCAGCACGGTGGCCAGCCCCTCGACCTCGAACTCGTCCAGGGCCCGCCGGCTGCGCTCCAGCGCCTGGCGCCGGTCGGCCCCGGACACGATCAGCTTGGCCAGCAGCGAGTCGAAGGCGCCGCCGACCATGCTGCCCTGCTCGACCCCGGCGTCCAGCCGGACCCCGGGCCCGGTCGGGGGCCGCCAGCGGGTGACCGTGCCCGGGGTGGGCAGGAACCCCCGCCCCGGGTCCTCGCCGTTGACCCGGAACTCGATCGCGTGGCCGCGCACCGCCGGGGTGGCCGCCTCCAGCCGCTCCCCGGCCGCGACCCGGAACATCTCCCGGACCAGGTCGACCCCGGTGACCTCCTCGGTGACCGGGTGCTCGACCTGCAGGCGGGTGTTGACCTCAAGGAAGGTGACCGTGCCATCGTCGCCGAGCAGGAACTCCACCGTCCCGGCGCCCACGTACCCGGCCTCGGCGCAGATGTCGCGGGCCGCCCGGTGGAGCTCGTCCCGCTGCCGGTCGCCCAGCGCCGGGGCCGGCGCCTCCTCGACCAGCTTCTGGTGCCGCCGCTGGAGCGAGCAGTCCCGGTCCCCGACCACCACCACGGTTCCCGCGGTGTCGGCCAGCACCTGCACCTCGACATGCCGGGGCCGGTCCAGGTAGCGCTCCACATAGCACTCGCCGCGCCCGAAGGCGGCCTCAGCCTCCCGCACCGCCGAGGCGAACTTCTCCGGGATCTCCGCGGCCGTCCTGGCCACCTTCAGCCCCCGCCCGCCCCCGCCGAACGCCGCCTTGATCGCGATCGGCAGCCCGTGCTCGTCCGCGAACGCCGCCGCCGCGTCCACGTCCGCCACCGGCCCGTCACTCCCCGGCACCAGCGGGGCCCCCACCGCCTCGGCGATCCGGCGCGCCTCCACCTTGTCCCCCAGCCGCCGGATCGCCTCCGGCCCCGGCCCCATCCACACCAGCCCGGCCTCGATCACGGCCTCCGCGAACGCCGCGCTCTCGGCCAGGAACCCGTACCCGGGATGGACCGCGTCCGCCCCCGACCGCCGGCACAGGTTGAGCAGCTTGTCGACCCGCAGGTAGCTCTCCCCGGCGGTCGCCCCACCCAGCGCATACGCCTCGTCGGCGAGCCGCACGTGCAGCGCCTCCAGATCCGGCTCGGCGTACACCGCCACACTCTGAAGCCCCGCGTCCCGGCAGGCGCGAATCACCCGGACCGCGATCTCCCCCCGGTTCGCGATCAGCACCTTACGCATCGGCACCCCCTCCCAACGGTGGCCGCTCGTCTCCAGGCGCCCGGCCCCGGGGGCGGGAGGGGGCGGCGGTGGGCGGCGCCGGGGGCTCCCCAGGGGGGTGGGCCGGCGTGGCGGCGGGAGGCCGCGGCGGCGACCGCGCTGGCCTTGGCGGCGAGGACGGCGGTGAGGGCGGCCAGCTCCTCGGCGGTAGGGGTACCGCGTCGCACGTGGAACAGGGGGGCGGTCACAGCGGGATGTTTCCGTGGCGCTTGGGCGGGAGGGGCTCGCGCTTGCCCTGGAGCAGGCGCAGGGCGGCCGACACCCGGGGGCGGGTCTGGGAGGGGGCGACCACGTCGTGGACCAGGCCGCGGGCGGCCGCCTGGTCCGGGGGCAGCCCGGCCACCCGGGCGCCGGGCCAGGCCAGGACCAGGTCGGCCCGGAGGGGACGGCCCCCGAGGACCTCGGCCGCCGGCCCGGCGGCCTGGCGGGCCACCACCGTGACCTTGGGCACGGTCGCCTCGGCGTAGGCGTAGGCCAGCTTGGCCGCCCGCCGGACCAGGCCCTGGCGCTCCTGGTCGGCGTCGGGCGCGAACCCGGGACCATCCACGAAGGTCAGCACGGGCAGGTTGAAGGCGTCGCAGGTACGCACGAACCGGGCCGCCTTCTCGGCCGCGGCCGCGTCCAGGGCCCCGGCCAGCACCAGCGGCTGGCTGGCCACCACCCCGACCGGCCGCCCGTCGACCCGGCCCAGCGCGGCGAGCAGGTTGCCCGCGAACAGGGCCTGCACCTCCAGCAGCTCCCCGTCGTCGACCACCCGCTCGGCCAGCCGGCGGGCGTCGAAGGGAAGCTCGGCCACGGGAGGCAGCAGCCCGTCCAGCTCCAGGTCGCGCGCGGTCACCACCGACGGGTCGCCGGCCGCCTCCAGCGCCGGCGGCTCCTCCAGGTTGTTGGCCGGCAGGTAGCCGAGCAGCGCCCTGGTCAGGTCGACCGCCTCGCCGAGGTCGGCGGCGCGGAAGTGGGCCGTGCCGGTCCTGACCGTGTGGGCCCGGGTCCCGGCCAGCTCCTCGGCGTCGACCAGCTCGCCGGTGACGGCTTCGATCGCCCCGGTGTCCCCGAGCTGGAGCCGGCCGCCCCCCTCGACCATGACGACGAAGTCGGCCAGGGCCGGAACCAGCGCCGGCCCGCCTTCGGCGGCCCCGAGGACCAGGGCCACCTGGGGCACGACCCCGGACGCGAGCGCGCCCCGCGACAGCAGCTCCCCGTAGCCGGTACCGGTGGCCGTCCCGGCGGACGCGACCACCGGGCAGCCGACCTTGAGGGCGAGGTCGAGGGCGGCCAGGGCCGGCGGGCCGAAGCCGTCGGCCACGCACACCGGGCGGCCGTCGACGCTGCCGTGGCCGCTGCGCCCGCCGACGGCGGTCGCGACGAAGCTTCCCGGGTCGAGCAGCTCCTCGACCCACTCCCCGGCCATCGCCCGCTCCTCCCGGTTCACCCGGTCAACAGGTCGTTCTTCCCCGAAGCCGGCCCGCTTACCGGGCACGCCGTTCTCGCTTCGTCCAGAATCGTGCAGGATCCCACTAGGCTGCGACCCACCTAGGGAGCCAACTTGGACCTGAACTCGGACCTCGGCGAGGGGTACGGCCGCTGGGCCCTGGGCGACGACGCCGCCCTGCTCGAGGTGGTGACCAGCGCGAACGTGGCCTGCGGGTTCCACGCCGGCGACCCGGCGACGATCGACCGGACGGTCCGCACGGCGGTCGAGCGCGGGGTGGCCGTCGGCGCCCAGGTGTCGTACCCCGACCTGGTCGGCTTCGGCCGGCGCGAGATCGACGTGCCCCCCGACGACCTGACGGCCGACGTCCTCTACCAGATCGGGGCCCTGGAGGCGTTCGCCAAGGCCGCCGGGAGCCGGGTCCGCTACGTGAAGCCGCACGGCGCCCTCTACAACCGGATCGCCCGCGACCCGGTCCAGGCGGCCGCCGTGGTCGAGGCGATCCGGCGCTACGACCCGGCCCTGCCCCTGCTCACCCTGCCCGGGTCGGCGGCCATGGAGGCGGCCCGCGAGGCCGGCGTCCCGGCCGTCGGCGAGGGCTTCGCCGACCGGGCCTACACCGGCGAGGGCCGCCTGGTCTCCCGCCGCGAGCCGGGGGCGGTGCTGGACGACCCCGGGCTGGTCGCCGCCCGCGCCGTGGTCATGGCCACCGAGCACCGGGTCGAGACGGCCGACGGCGGGCAGGTCGCGGTCGAGGTCCGCTCCCTGTGCGTCCACGGCGACACCCCGGGCGCGGTCGACCTGGCCAGGGCCGTCCGCTCCGCCCTGGAGGAGGCCGGCGTTCCCCTGGGGGCGTTCGCGTGAGGCTGCGGACGGCGGGGGAGCGGGGGCTGCTGGTCGAGGTCGAGGAGCTGGAGACCGTGCACCGGCTGCATGCCGCCCTGCGCCAGCTCGACCCGCCCGGGGTGGTCGAGCTGGTCCCCGGCTACCGGACGGTCCTGATCGTGGCCGACCCGGAACGGGCCGGGGTGCTCGACGAGCTGGCCGCCGGGCTGCCCGGGCTGGAGCTGCCCCCGGCCGGGGCCGTGGCCGGCGAGACGGTCGAGATCCCGGTCAGCTACGACGGCGAGGACCTCGCCGAGGTGGCCGGCCTGACCGGGCTGGAGGCCGACGAGGTGGTCCGGCGGCACACCGCCCCCGAGTACACCGTGGCCTTCCTCGGCTTCAGCCCCGGCTTCCCCTACCTGGTCGGCCTCGACCCGGCCCTCGAGGTCCCCCGCCGCGACACCCCCCGGACCTCGATCCCGGCCGGCTCGGTCGGCCTGGCCGGCAACCAGACCGGCATCTACCCCACCGCCTCCCCCGGCGGCTGGCAGCTCATCGGCCGCACCGAGGTCACCCTGTTCGACCCCACCCGCGACCCCCCGGCCCTGCTCGCCCCGGGCACCCGCCTCCGGTTCACGGTGGCCGGATGATCCGGGTCCGGAAGGCGGGGCTGCTGACCACCGTGCAGGACCTGGGGCGGCCGGGGCTGGCCCATCTCGGCGTCCCCACCGCCGGGGCCGCCGACCGGCGGGCCTTCGAGCTGGCCAACCGGCTGGTCGGCAACCGGCGGGACGCGGCCGGGCTGGAGATCACCCTGGCCGGGCCGGAGCTGGAGCTGGAGGCGGGCGGCTGGGTGGCCCTGACCGGGGGGCGGGTCGCGGCCGAGGCCGGGGGACGGCCGCTGCCGATGGACATGGCCGTGCGGGTCGAGCCCGGGCAGGTGCTGCGGGTCGGCTCGGTGTCCAGCGGGCTGCGGGCCTATCTGGCCGTGCGGGGCGGGATCGACGTCCCGGCGGTGCTGGGCAGCCGCTCGACCGACACCCTGGCCCCGGTCGGCCCGCCGCGGCTGCGGGAGGGGACCCTCCTGCCCGTCGGCGACCAGGCCGACGGCGACCCGTACCGGCAGGTCGCCCCCACCCCGGCGGTCGACCCCGAGCCCGTGCTGCGCACCGTCCGGGGCCCCCGGGACGACGTCTTCACCGACGAGGCCCTGCGGGCCCTGATCGGGGTGGCCTGGACGGTGACCTCGGACAGCGACCGCACCGGGGTCCGCCTCGACGGGCCGGAGCTGGAGCGGCGGCGCAAGCTCGAGCTCGCCTCCGAGGGCATGGTCGAGGGCTCGCTCCAGGTGCCGCCGGACGGGCACCCGATCCTGTTCCTGGCCAACCACCCGACCACCGGCGGCTACCCGGTGATCGCGGTGGTGGCCGGGGCCGACCTCCCGCTGGCCGCCCAGGCCCGCCCCGGCACCCGGCTGCGGTTCCGGTTCGTCTCCGTGGCCCAGGCCCGGGAGGCCGCGGGCGCCCCGGCCTAGAGCGGCCCGGTGCTGATCGGCCTGATGTAGGACTGCGCCTTCCACCAGGCGTCCCAGCCGACGTCGCTGCCCAGGTCGCGGGCGTGCATGTCGCCGCTCTCGAAGTGGATGCCGCCGTAGCGGCGCGACATCCCGGCCTCGGCGGCCGCGGCCGAGAACGTCGGCCAGGAGAGGGTCACGTCCCTGGCCGGGGTGCCGGGGTGGGACGGCGTCCGCGGCTCGATCCGGGAGGTGCCGGCCCTGACCGTCACGCTGGCCCCGAAGGTGTCGGAGGTGGTGAACATGGACAGGACCCGCGCCCCGGCGGCGCTGAAGGTCGAGTGGCCGGACACGTACTCGGGGAACGGCGGGGTGACCACGTGCAGCTCCTGGTACGGGATCCAGGCCTCGCCGTTGACCAGGCCGTAGCCCTTGTAGGGGCCGAGCCAGGAGGTGACCTGCCGGCCCCGGTAGTGCTCGCGGATGCCGGTGACCGGCCGCACGTAGTCGACCTTGAACTTCCAGGCCCAGGCGGCGATGCTCGCGTCCATCAGGGCGTTGCCCAGGGTGAAGAACAGCTTGACGTCGTCGTCGAGGCTGTGGCCGCGCTTGCGGGAGGTGGCCTGGGCGAACACCGCCCAGTGCCCGGGCGGGAACTCCGAGCGCGGCCCGTCGGCCCAGTACTCGGCCTTGATCTTGCTCGGGTCGTCGAGGTTGGCGCTCTCCTTGGCCAGGCTCTCGATGTCCTCGGGGGACCAGTCGCCTCCTGGCAGCTCGGGCGGGCCGGGCACGTCGCGGCCGAACTGCGAGGTCATCCCGAACGGGACCACCTCGGCCCACTGGGGGGTCAGGGCCTTCTGCACGGTGCCGTTGGGGTTGCCCAGCGGCACCCGCAGGGGCTGCCAGCGCCAGCGGTCGTTCACCTTGTCGGGGGTGTTGACCGGCTGGTAGCCGGTGGTGTCGGCGTAGCCGCCGAGCTGGTTGGCGCCGTCCTTGTGGCGGTACTGGATCACCGCCTGGGCGGCCGTGGCCCCGATCTTGGCCGGCGTCGAGGTGTCGGACCCGTCGACGCTGTAGCCCAGCTCCTTCATCTGGAGGGCGAAGTCCTCCTGGCGGGAGGGGAACAGGTCGACCAGGGTGGCGTAGGCGGCGAAGCTGATCGCCTTGTTCTTGTTCTCCAGGGTGTGCTCCTGCACCGGCCGCCGCAGCTTGTTGCCGTAGCGGGTGCCGACCGCCCTGGTGTCGTAGGCCGCCCAGGCGTCGAACATGGAGGTGTGGGCCACGCCGATGGCCCGGGCGGTCACGGTCGGGCCGGTGCCGCCCGGGTTGGCCCTGACCGCCTGGAGCAGCTCCTCGTCCCAGCGCAGGACCACGTTGTCGCCCTTGCTCGGGGCGAGCCCGTTGATCGCGTACAGCGGCGGCGGGAAGTCGGGGTCGGGCGGCCCGGCGGTCTGCGCCCGGCCCACGCCCCCGATCCCGAAGCTGGCCAGCAGCAACGCGGTCACCACGACCGCCGTCAGCCCGCGCCTCGACCGCACCCGCATGCATCCTCCCCGTACCCGGCCGCGAAACCCCCCGCCCACGGCGACGGAACATACCGCACCAGCACGACAGGGCAAATCGGCACACAGCGGACGGAGCGCCCAGGCGCTCGGGCGGGCTCAGCCCTGGCCGGGGCCGGCCGGGTGGAAGCGCTCGCCGTCGCCGTCGGCCACGGCCCGGCCCTCGCCGGCCAGCTTGGCCAGGTGGGCCCGGACCGACAGCTCGGCCGCCGGGTGCAGGGCGGGGTCGACCGCCGCGTAGACCCGGGCGACGACCTCGGCCGGGGTGCGGTCGCCGGCGGCCAGGGCGGCCAGGACCTGGGCCTCGCGGTCGAGGCGGTGGGCCAGGTAGCCCTCGACCCGGGCGACGGCGTCGCCGACCAGCGGGCCGTGGCCCGGGTAGAGCCGCTCGGGGCGGCGGTCGCGCAGCAGCTCCAGCGAGGCCAGGTAGTCGGCCATGTCCCCGCCCGGCCACTCGACCACGGTGGTGCCGCGGCCGAGCACGTGGTCGCCGGTGAACACGGCCCGCTCGGCGGCCAGCTCGAAGCAGCAGTGGTCGGCGGCGTGACCGGGGGTGGGCAGCGGCCGCAGCTCCAGCCCGGCCGCGGCCAGCGGGTCGCCGGCGGCCAGGACGGGAGCGCCCGGGCTGGCCCAGCCCGGGGCGAGGGCGGCCAGCGGCGCCCCGGCCCGGCCGGCGAACGCCCGGGCCCCCTCGGCGTGGTCGACGTGGGTGTGGGTCAGCAGCACCAGCTCGACCCGGCGGCCGGCGCAGGCCCGGACCACCGCCTGGGCGTGGCCGTCGTCGGCCGGCCCGGGGTCGATCACCACCGCCGTGGCCGCGTCCGGCTCGGCCACCACGAAGGTGTTGGTCCCCTCCAGGGTCAGCGGCGACGGGTTCGGCGCCAGCACCCGGGTCACCCGCGGGCTCCAGGCCTCGGTCACGGCGTCACCGCCGGGTGGCCGCCCGTCCCGCCGGGACCGGCAAGGGGCGCCGGGAGCGGATAGCGCTCGCCCCAGGGCATCACCAGCTCGGCGCCGTCGAGCACGGGCAGGATGCGCTCGACCCGCCGGTCGGCGGCCGCGGCCAGGGCCGCCGCCACCGTGCCGTGGGCGGCCAGGTCGCGCAGGGTGTAGCGGGTCGGGGGGAGCATCGGCAGGCCGAGGTCGGCGGCGGCCTCGCCCGGCGGCAGCCAGCGCTCCCGCTCCGCCTCGGCCAGGTGGGCGGTGACGGCGGCCCCGGCCGGCAGCCCGGCCACGAAGAACCGGGTGTCGTAGCGGCGCGGCTCCTCCTCCGGCGTCACCCACCAGGCCCAGTAGCGCAGCCGGCCCGTGTCCAGCCGCACCCCCAGCCGCTCCAGCAGCCCGGCCAGCCCGCCCGACCCGGCCAGCAGCTCCCGCCGGCCCTCGGCCAGCTCGCCGGCCCCGGGCGGCGGGGTGGCCAGCAGCAGCCCCGCCTCCTCCAGCGTCTCCCGGCAGGCGGCGACCACGTGCCCCCGCGCCTCGTCGACCGGCAGGCCCAGCCGCTCCGCCCACACCGCCGGGGGCGGCCCGGCCCAGCTGGCGTCGACCGCCGGGTCGCGGTCGGCCCCGTCCACCCGGCCCCCGGGGAACACCCACAGCCCGCCCGCGAACCCCATGCCGGTTGGCCGCAGCTGGAGGTACGCCTCCAGCCCGTCGCGCCCGTCCCGGAGCAGCACCACGGTCGCGGCCGCGCTGGGGACGACAGCCACCGGGTCCTCCTCGGGTCGGGTCCGGACAGCTGGATGGTACGTGCCCGGAGGTGCGGCGGGTGGGCGTCCCGGCGCGACCTCGTCGACAATGGGGCCATGACCACCGATCCGCGACGGGCCCTGCCGAACATGGACGCGCTGCTCGGCCACCCGGAGCTGGCCGGGCGGACGGGGCGCTTCGGCCGCGGGGCGGTGCTGGGAGCGGCCCGGCGGGCCCTGGAGGCGAGCCGGGAGGCGGCCACCGGCGGGATGCCGGTGCCCGGCCTGGAGGAGCTGGCCGCCCGGGTCGCGGCCGAGCTGGACGGGGCGCTGGCCGAGCGGACCCGGGCGGTGGTGAACGCCACCGGGGTGGTGCTGCACACCAACCTGGGGCGGGCGCCGCTGTCGGCGGCGGCCCTGGAGGCGGTGGCCGGGGCGGCCGGGTACGCCGCCGTGGAGTACGACCTGGCCGCCGGGGCCCGGGGGCGTCGGGGCGCCGCCGCCGAGGCGCTGCTGCGGGCGGCCACCGGGGCCGAGGCCGCCCTGGTGGCCAACAACGCCGCCGGGGGGCTGCTGCTCGCCCTCGGGGGCCTGGCCAGGGGGCGGGAGGTGGTGGTCTCCCGGGGGGAGCTGATCGAGATCGGCGGGGAGTTCCGGCTGCCCCAGATCATGGAGGCGGCCGGGGTGGTCCTGCGCGAGGTCGGCACCACCAACCGGACCCACCTGCGCGACTACGCGGCCGCGCTCGGCCCCGGGACCGCGATGGTGCTGGCCGTGCACCCGTCGAACTACCGGGTCGAGGGGTTCGCCACCCGGCCGGCCCTGGCCGAGCTGGCCGAACTGGCCGCCGGGCACGGCCTGCCGCTGCTCCACGACGTGGGGTCGGGGCTGCTCCAGGGCCGGCTCGGGGACGAGCCGTCGGTCGCGGGCAGCCTGCGCGCCGGGGCCGGCCTGGTGCTGTTCTCCGGCGACAAGCTCCTCGGCGGCCCCCAGGCCGGGCTGCTGGTCGGCCGGGCCGGGCTGGTCGGACGGCTGGCCCGGCACCCGCTGGCCAGGGCGGTCCGGGCCGACAAGCTGACCCTGGCCGCGCTGGAGGCGACCCTGGCCGAGCACCTGGCCGGCCGCCGGGACGAGCTGCCGGTGTGGCGGGCCCTGCTGCTGACCGTGGCCGAGCTGGAGCCCCGGGCCGCCGACGTGGCCGGCAAGGTCGGGCCGGCCGCGTCCCTGCGCACCGGCACCAGCGTGGCCGGCGGCGGCAGCCTCCCCGGCGAGGGCCTGGAGAGCGTCCTGGTCGAGGTCGACCCGGCCCCGGCCGGGGCGGCCGCGGTGCTGGCCCGGCTGCGGGCCGGCGACCCGCCGGTGGTGGCCCGGGCCGAGCGGGGCCGGGTGGTCCTCGACCTCCGGACGGTCCCGCCCGAGCAGGACGGCCTGGTGGCCGACGCGCTGGTCGCGGCCCTGGCCGCCGGTCGCTGATGCCGCACGTCATCGGCACCGCCGGGCATGTCGACCACGGCAAGTCGGCGCTGATCCAGGCGCTGACCGGGATCGACCCGGACCGGCTGGCCGAGGAGAAGGCCAGGGGGCTGACCATCGACCTCGGCTTCGCCTGGACCACCCTGCCCTCGGGGCGCGAGGTCGGCTTCGTGGACGTCCCCGGGCACGAGCGGTTCGTCCACAACATGCTGGCCGGGGTGGGCGGGGTCGGCTGCGCCCTGTTCGTGGTCGACGCCAGCGAGGGCTGGCGGCCCCAGTCGGCCGAGCACCTGGCCATCCTCGACCTGCTCGGCATCGGCGGCGGGGTGGTCGCCCTGACCAAGGCCGACCTGGTCGACGAGGCGGCCCTGGCGCGGGTGGCGGGCGAGGTCGGGGAGCGGCTCCGGGGCACCACCCTGGCCGGGGCCGAGCTGGTGGCGACGGCCGCGCCCTCCGGGATGGGCGTGGCCGCGCTGGCGGCCGCGCTCGACGCCGCCCTCGACCGGCTGCCCGAGCCGCCGGACCGGGGGCGGCCGCGGCTCCCGGTGGACCGGGTGTTCACCATGCGGGGCAGCGGGACCGTGGTCACCGGGACCCTGTCCGGCGGGTCGCTGCGGGCCGGGGGCGAGGCCGAGCTGCTCCCGGCCGGGCGCCGGGTGCGGGTCCGGGGGCTCCAGGGCCACGGCCGCCCGCTGGGTGAGGCCGCGCCGGCCCGCCGGGTGGCGGTCAACCTGGCCGGGCTGGCCACCGGCCAGGTGGCCCGGGGCGACGTGCTGGCCCTGCCCGGCCAGTGGGCGGCGACCGGGGTGGCCGACGCCCGGCTGCGCTGCCTGCCCGGCGCCCCCGGCCCGCTGCGGGCCCGCGGCGCCTACCTGGTCTACGCGGGCGCGGCCGAGACCGCGGCCCGCCTCCAGCCGCTCGACGCCGACGAGGTCCGCCCGGGCGGCGACGCCCTGGTCCGGCTGCACCTGGAGCGGCCGCTGGTCCTGGACGTGTTCGAGCCGGTGGTGCTGCGGGACAGCGGCCGCGACGAGACCGTCGGCGGCGGGGTCGTCCTCGACCCGTTCCCGCCCGGGGTCGTCCGCGGCACCGCCGCCCGGGTCCGCCGGACCGAGGAGCTGGAGGCCCGCGAGGCCGCCGGCCGGGCCGGCCTGCCGGAGCGGGTCCTGGCCGAGCGCGCCGTCGTCCCCCTGGCCGACCTCCCCCGCCTGGCCGCCGTCGCCCCCGACCGCCTCCCCGCCGCCCTCACGGCGGGGCCGCCGGGCTCGCCGGAGCGAGACGGCACCCCTACGGCGGTGGTCCGGTCGCGGACCCCGGCCTCCCGGCCCAGGCGGCCCGGGCGGCGGCCCAGGCGGCGGCCCGGGCGGCCCGGGCGGCCCCGGCGGCCCCGGCCCGGGCGGCCTCCAGCGACCCGGCCCCGGGCTCGGCCCCCCGGAGGGGGACGCTAGCAGGCCCGGCAGCGGGGGGCGCGGGGTTGTCCACAGCCCTCCCCACCCCGGCCCTTGCCGCCGCCGGGACCGAGGTGGTCGAGGCGCTGGTCGCCGAGGGCCGGCTGATGACCGACGGGCCCACCGTCCGGCTGCCCGGCCACGCCGAGCGGCTCGACCCGGCGCAGCAGGCCCTGCGGGACCGGGTCGAGCGGGCCGCCGGCGCGGCCGGGGTGAACCTGCTCGGCGACGCCGCCCTGGCCGAGCTCGGGGCCGACCGCGGGGCGACCGCCCTGCTGGTCCGGACGGGGGTGCTGGTCGCCGTCGGACCGGCCGGCTACCTCGGCCGCTCGGCCCTCGAGGGCGCGGTCGAGACCCTGCGGCGCCGCTTCCCCGACGGCCGCCCGTTCGCCGCCACCGAGGCCAAGGAGGCCCTCGGCACCACCCGCCGCACCGCCATCCCCCTGCTCGAGCACCTCGACCGCACCGGCGTCACCATCCGCCTCGGCGACCTCCGTCGCATGGCCTAGCGGCCGATGGACGACGCCGACCGGGGGCGCAGGGGGCTGCGGGCCCGGCCCGGCCCCGACCTGTTCCGGGCCCTGCGCGAGCACTGGGGACTGCGGGTGGTCCCCGGCGGGATCGACCTGGGCGGGTCGTCCAGCCTGAACCTCCTCGTCGGCGACGGCGACCGCCGGTACGTGGCCCGGGCCCACCGGCCCCACGTCACCCCGGAGCGGCTGGGCGCGATCCAGCTGGCCCGAGGCGCCCTGGCCACCGGGGGCGTGCCGGCCGCCCCGCCGGTGCCGACCCGGCAAGGGGCGCCGTGGGCCAGCGTCGGCGGGCGCCTGCTCGAGGTGGAGGCGTGGGTCGACCACGACGCGGTGATGGACTCGTGGGAGCGGCTGGCGGCCGCCATGGGCCTGCTCGCCCGCACCCACGACCTGCTCCGCACCGTCGAGGCCGGCGAGGCGGGACGGCGCCCGCGCTTCGCCAACCACCTCGAGCCCGCCGACGTGCTCGCCCAGGCCCGGCGGGGAACGGCCCGGATCCGGGGCTGGGGGCCGGCCGCCGAGGAGGCCGGCCTGGCCGACGCGGCCGACCAGCTGGCCGAGCGGGTCGCCGAGGCCGAGGCCGGCCTGGTCCCTCAGCTGCCCCGGCAGCTCGTCCACGGCGACTTCTGGGACGACAACGTGCTGTTCCGCAACGGGCGGCCCGTGCTCCTGGCCGACTTCGACTTCATGGGCGAGCGGGCCCGCGTCGACGACCTGGCCCTCACGCTGCACCACGCCGGCTCCGACCTGGGGGCCGGCCCGCGGGAGCTGCCGGCACGGCTGGCCCGCCTCGTCGGCGCCTACGACCGCGGCCTGGAGGTTCCGCTCTCGGAGGCCGAGCGGGCCGCGCTGCCGCTGGCCATGGCCCGCCAGAGCCTGTCCTCGATCGGCGGCTGGGTGGCCCGCCTGGATGACGAGGCGGCGGCGCGCCGCCACGCCGCCGGGGCCCGGCCCCAGGTGGCGGCGGCGCTGCGGATGCTGGACGACCTCGGCCGCTGGCAGGACGCGTTCGCCCGGCCCGGCTAGTCGCCGTTCCAGTCGACCGGGGTGGTGGTGCCCCGCTCCCAGTCCTGGCGCAGCAGGGCGTAGCCGATGCCGTCGTGGACGGCGCCGTGCTGGTCGGGCCAGGCCCGCCGGTAGTGGGCCTCCTTGACGTAGCCGCAGCGGCGCAGGACGGCCCGCATGGCCAGGTTGTCGCGCCGGGTCTGGGCCTCGATGCGCCCGACCCCTGGCCAGCCCCCGAAGACCTCGCCGGCCAGCCAGCGGACGGCGGCGGTGCCGATCCCGGCGCCCCGGTGGCCCTCGGCGATGCGCAGGTCCCAGCTCGGGTCCCCCCAGGTGTCCAGGTCCTCGACCCGCAGCAGGCCAACCACCTGGCCGTTCAGCTCCAGCCACCAGGCGCGCGAGTCGCCGCCGTCAAGGTCCCAGGCCGCCACCATCTCGGCCGCCTCGGCCGGGCCGACGCGCTCCCGCACGTGGAACGGCCAGCGGTGCTCGCCCAGGAACCGGGCCAGCTCGTCCCGGTCGGCGCCGGTCAGCGGCCGGTAGGTCGGCTCGGGCATGGCCGAATGGTAGCCGGATGCGCCACCATGTCGCGCATGAGCACGACCGCCCCGACCCGTGAGCGCACCGAGCGCCCTGACGACGTCGCCGAGCCGGACATCCCCTGGGTGGTGATCGTCTGGAACGACCCGGTGAACCTGATGTCGTACGTGGTCTTCGTGCTCCAGAAGCTGTTCGGCTACGACCGGGAGAAGGCCACCAGGCTGATGCTCGACGTCCACCACAAGGGCAAGGCGGTCGTGTCCAGCGGCCCGCGGGAGAAGGCCGAGTTCGACGTCTACCGCCTCCACGGCCACGGCCTGTGGGCGACCATGCAGAAGGACCGGTAGGCGTTGGCCGGGTCCTTCAAGCGGATCGGCAACGACCGGGTCCGGGTCCGGCTGGCCAACGACGAGGTCGCCGTCCTCCGCGGCCTCCCCGACCAGCTCCGCACCGTCCTCGGCGAGGGCGAGGACGAGCCCGTCAACCGGCGCCTGTTCCCCCCGGCCTACCTGGACGTGGCCGACATCGAGCACGACGCCGAGTTCCAGCGCCTGATGCACGACGACCTGGTCTCCGAGAAGCTCACCAACCTCGACCTGGTCACCGACTCCCTCGCCCGCGGCACCAGCTCCGTCCGCCGCTGGACCGTCGAGCTCACCGACGAGGAGGCCACCGCCTGGCTCGGCGTCCTCAACGACCTCCGCCTCGCCCTCGGCGTCCGCCTCGACATCACCGAGGACTTCGACGGCGACGTCGACGACACCGACCCCCGCGCCCCCGCCCTCCGCCTGCTCAGCTACCTCGGCTGGCTCGAGGAGCAGCTCCTGGAGGCGCTGCAGTCCTAGGGTTTGGCGGACAGGCCGGTGCAGCGGCGGAGGGACTGCCAGGAGCTGACGGCGCTGGAGGCGGCGGAGCCGGTGAGGGGGATGGGGATGCCGCCGGAGATGGTGGCGGGGACCCAGCGGGAGGCGGTGATGGCGCGGCCCCGGGTGGTGAGGAGGAGGACGCCGCTCTGGGCGGTGACGCCGCCGCGGGAGTAGAAGACGAAGTTGCCGAGGCCGTAGTGGACGTAGGCGCCGCGCAGGTAGCCGCCGCCGAGGAGGAGGTGGGCGTGGGAGCCGACGACCACGTCGGCGCCGGCCGCGACCAGCTTGGGGGCGAGGGCGCGCTGGCGGTCGATGGGGCAGTTGACCAGCTCGCGGCCCCAGTGGAGGTCGACGACCACGGTGTCGGCGGCGGCCCGGGCCTCCTTGACCGCGGCCAGGAGGGTGGCCTCCTCGTAGGCCGAGGCCATGCCGGGCTTGTCCTCGCCGGCGGTCCAGGCGGCGGCCAGGCTGCTGTCGAGGACCTGGGTGGCCCCGATCACGGCGATGCGCTGGCCCTTGACCGTGACCAGGTGGGCCCGGTAGGCCTCGTCGGCGTTGCGGCCGACCCCGACCACCGGGAACTTGGCCGCCTTGGCCGCGGCCAGGGAGTCGCGCAGGCCGACCAGGCCGAAGTCCTGGCCGTGGTTGTTGGCCATGGTGGCCACGTCGACGCCGGCCGACTTGAGGGCGGTCAGGGCCGACGGCGGGGCCCGGAAGGTGAAGTCCTTGGGGGCCGGGGTGCCGCGCTCGGTGATGGCCGTCTCCAGGTTGACCACGGCCAGGTCGGCCCGCTTGAGCACGTTGGCGATCGGGCCGAAGGTGGTGGCCGGGTTGGCCGACAGCCGGGACTCGATCGCGCCCTCGAAGTGGACGTCGCCGCCGAAGGCCAGGGTGACCGGCTCGCCGGTCGGCTCTCTGGGGTCGCTCGCCTTCTTGGCCGCGGTGGTGGACGGCCGGGCGGTCGTGGCCGTGGAGGAGGCCGCCTGGGCGGTGGTGGGCGCCGGGGCCGCGCCGGGGTCGTCGTCGCCCCCGCACGCGCTCAGCAACAGCAGCGCCGCCAGGGTCAGCGAGGCGACCACGTGGCGGCGCAGCGGGAAAACCAGACGGTGGTGGGGTGGACGGGGCACAGCGGGCTCCAGGGTCAGGCGCTCGGGGAAGCGCCGCCTAGGGTCGCACGCCGTGACCCGCCCGTGCCAGGGGTGCTCAGCGGCCCAGGCTCGGGCGGTACATCCGGGTCGGGCCCATGGTGTCGCGTCGCGACGGCCACGGCGGGCTGAAGATCTGCCCCAGCACGTCGTTGGCCCGGGTGGCCACGCCCCGCGGCCACAGCAGCCGGCCAAGGCGCCCGCGCGACTGGCGCTGGCGCCTCCGCTTGGCCGTGCGTACCTGGCGGAACCGCAAGGCGTCGGCGTGCAGCTCGGCGATGCGCTGGAAGCTGAGCTCCCGGTTCATGTCGTCCCAGCTCATGACATCCTCCTCATCTCTCGAACACCAGTGAACAGTCTACACTGGTGTTCCCCTGGTTGCAACCGCTAAACTGTAATCACCGGTGTTCGATCCGGTGCTGGAAGAGGAGGCGTCAGATGGAGACGACGGCAGGCACCGAGCCCGTCCCCAAGGAGCTCGTGGCCGTCCAGGCGCTGGTCAACACCATCGACCTCGAGGACAACGACGACCAGCTGGACAGCCCGGAGGCGCTGCGGCGGTTCCTCAGCGGCCACGGGCTGCTCGGCGCCTCCGAGCCGGTCGGCCAGGCCGACCTGGCCCTGGCGGTGGAGCTGCGGGAGGCCCTGCGGGCCATGCTGCGGGTCAACCACGGCGAGCCCCTCGACCCGGCCGCGCTCGCGGTCGTGAACCGGTCCGCGGCCGAGCTCCCCCTCCAGGTGGGCTTCGACGACCAGGGCCACCCGGTGCTCGGGCCGAGCGCGGCCGGCTGCCGGGGCGCCCTGGCCGTGCTCCTGGCCGGGGTCGCCCAGGCCAGCGCCCAGGGCACCTGGGAGCGGCTCAAGGCCTGCTCGGCCGAGTCCTGCCAGTGGGCCTTCTACGACCGGTCCAAGAACCGCTCCGGCCGCTGGTGCTCGATGCAGACCTGCGGGAACCGCACCAAGACCCGCACCTACCGCAGCCGCCGGCGCGGCGGGCCCGAGAGCTAGGCGACCTCGACGATCGCCTCGACCTCGACGGGGACGCCGAGGGGGAGAGCGGCCACGCCGACGGCGGCCCGGGCGTGGCGGCCGGCGTCGCCGAAGGCCTCGCCGAACAGCTCGCTGGCGGCGTTGATCACCTTGGGGGCGTCGGTGAACTCGGGGGTGCAGGCCACGAACCCGGTCACCTTGACGATCCGGCGGACCTGGGAGAGCTGGCCCAGCTCGGCCTTGAGGGCCGCGATCACGTTGACCGCGCAGGTGCGGGCGGCGGCCCGGCCGTCCTCCAGGCCGACCTCGCCGCCCAGGTGGCCGAGGTGGGTCGGCTTGCCGTCGACCGTCGGCACCTGGCCCGACACGTAGACCAGGTTGCCGGTCCGGACACAGGGGATGTAGGCGGCCACCGGGGCGGCCGGCGACGGGAGGCTGACGCCGAGCTCCTGGAGGCGCTCCTCGGGGGTCGGCATGGTGGCCTCCTTGGCTCGGTTCCGGCGGTGGGGCGCCGGCCAAGCCTATACGGCGAAGAAGGCGCGCACGTCGTCCATGGACCGGGTGAGGCGGGCCGGGGGCAGGCTGGCCAGCAGCCCGGCCCGGTAGCCGGCGTCGGCCAGGCGCCGGTCGAGCACGGCCATGACCCCGCGGTCGGTCTCGGAGCGGACCAGGCGGCCGAGCGCCTGCTGCAGGGAGACGGCGGCGGCCGGCAGCCAGACCTCGGAGAACCGGGAGGCCCCGGCCGCCTCGACCCGCCGGCCGCGCTCGGCCAGCAGGGGGTCGTCGGGCCGGGGGAAGGGCAGCCGGTCCAGCACCAGCAGGGACAGGCTCTCGCCGGGCACGTCGAAGCCCTCGAAGAAGGTCCGGGTGGCCACCAGCACGCTGGCCACCTCGTCCCGGAAGCGGGCGGCCAGGCGGGCCGGGACGTCGTCGCCCTGGACCAGCAGCTCGTACGGCAGCTGGGCCAGGGCGGCGGCGAACGACTCGACCGCCCGCCAGGAGGTGCAGAGCACCAGGGCCCGGCCCCGGGAGGCGCCGACCAGCGAGACCAGCTCGCGCTCGGCGGCCGCCTGGAACCCGTCCGAGGAGGGCTGGGGCACGCCCTTGGGCACGTACAGCAGGGCGTTGGCGCGGAAGTCGAAGGGCGAGGCGGCCACCACCGTCGCCGGGCCGGCCACCCCGAGGGTCCGGGCGGCGACGGCCAGGCTCCCGGCCACGGCCAGGGTGGCCGAGCAGGCCACCGTGGCCGGCACCCGGCTCCACAGCACCCCGTCCAGCACCGGCCCCGGCTCGACCAGGGCCGACCGCACCACCCGGGCCCCGGCGCGCCCCTCCTCGACCCAGACGGCCAGGTCGGCCCCTGGGGCGGGCTGCGCGTCCGGCTCGGGAGGGGCGGTCAGGCGGCCCAGGTCGCGGGCCAGGGCGCGGAGGCGGCGGCGGGCGGCCACCAGGGCGGTGGCCTCGTCGTCGGGGTCGCCGCGGTCCCTCAGGGTGGCCAGGGTGGCCAGCATGGTCTGGAGGTCGTTGGCCAGCGGGGTGAGGGCGGCGACCAGGGTGGCGTGGGCCCGGCCGCCGGGGAGGACGGGGCCGGGGTAGAGGTCGGCGGCCAGCTCCTGGAAGCGGCCGCGGAGGCGGCGCGACCAGTCGGTCCGCATCCCGGCCGCCTTGGCGGCGGCGTCGGCGGCCGCCCCGGCCCGGCCCATGCGGGCCGCGGTCACGGTGACCCCGTAGAGGTCGGCGGCGTGGTCGGCCAGCCGGTGGGCCTCGTCGACCACGATCACGTCGGCCTCGGGCAGCATCACCCCGGGGGCGTCGGAGGAGGCCCGCAGCTCCAGCTCGAGCAGGAGCAGGTGGTGGTTGGTCACGACCACGTCCACGTCGCGGGCCTGCTCCCGGGCCCGCTCGGCGAAGCAGCGCTGGTGGAAGGCGCAGCCCTTCTGCCCCGGGCAGTCCTCGCCGCTGGTCGAGACCAGGTCCCAGACGTCGTCGCGGACCCCGGGCGGGGCGTCAAGGCGGCTCCCGGTCGCCGAGTCGGCCGCCCACACGGCCACCTCCAGGGCCGCCTCCTCGGTGGCCGTCGCGGCCAGCTGGGTCGCCCCGACCAGGGCCTCCATGCGGGCGTAGCAGGCGTAGTTGGCCCGGCCCATGGCCAGGGCCGAGGTGGTGCCGAAGGCGTCGGCCAGGCGGGGCAGGTCGCGCTCGACCAGCTGGGACTGGAGGGCCTTGGTGGCCGTGGCCACGATCGCCCGCCGCCCGGCGGCCACGATCGGGACCAGGTAGCCGAGCGACTTGCCGACCCCCGTCGGGGCGTGGACCAGCAGCGGGACCTGCTCCTCGAGGGCCTCGGCGACGGCGGCGGCCATGCGCCGCTGGGCCGACCGCTCGGTCAGGCCGGGCAGCGCGTCGAAGGCGGCCTCGAGGTCCATGGCGTGAACCTAACGAGCGACCGCGACAACGCGGCCGCCCTGCCCACAGGGCGCGCTAGGCGCCCTTGGGACGCTTGAAGAAGGCGACCGTGCCGCCGACCTCGGCGGTGTGGACGGCGACCAGCTCCCAGCCGTCGTCGCCCCAGTTGTCGAGGATCTGCTTGGTGTTGTGGGGCAGCAGCGGGACGGTCGCGTACTCCCAGGCGGTCATGGCACTCCCCATGGCTCGGCGGTCCGGCCAGGAGGCTACCGGTCAGCCGGCGCGGCGGGCCAGAAGCTGCCGGCGCTCGTACTCGTTGAGCCCGCCCCAGATGCCGTGGGGCTCGCGGACCAGCAGGGCGTACTCGCGGCACTCGGTCAGCACCGGGCAGGTGCGGCAGATGGCCTTGGCGGCGGCCTCGCGGGCCAGCCGCTGCTCCTTGCGCTCCAGGTGGTTGGGAGCGAAGAACAGGTTGGAGACCGGGCCCTTGCAGGCGGCACGGTACTGCCAGCCGATCTGGAGCTCTCTGGATGACAGGCCGCCGCCGGCCGCGGGGCCCGATGAGGTGGCCATGCCGATTGTTCCTTCCTCGCCCTGCCGGATCGCAGCGTAACCCAGGCCACCCACGGCCTCAATCACCAGCCAGTAACGCTTTCGTTGCGGCACAGGTATCCCACAACCAGCTTCAACCCGGCGTAAAAGGCACTAGCCGGGGCGGCCGTTGCCCCGCTCGGGCGGGCGTCCCTCTTCCTCCGGCCCCTGGGGGGTCTGGGACGTCGGCGGCGGGACCGCCGGTGGCGAGGGCGCGGCCGGTCGGCCGTTGCCGGGATCGCCGCCGCTGGAACGCCCGATCAAGCTCAGCAGCTCGATCGGGATCGGCATGACCAGGGTCGAGTTCTGCTCGGTGGCCACGGCGGCGACCGTCTGGAGGAAGCGGATCTGCATGGCCTGCGGGTTCTGGCTCAGGATCGCGGCCGCGTCGGACAGCAGCCGCGACGCCCGCCGCTCGGCGTCGGCCGAGATCATCAGGGCCCTGGCCTCGCGGTCGGCCTCGGCCTCGCGGGCCATGGCCCGGCGCAGGTCGTCGGGCAGGTCGACGTCCTTGACCTCGACGCTGAGGACCTGGACCCCCCACTCATGGGTGACCCTGGCGATGACCCCGTGCAGCTCCCGGTTGATCGACTCGCGCTCGCTGAGCAGCGTGTCCAGGTCGTACTTGCCCAGCATGGCCCGGAGGTTGGTCTGGGCGGACTGACTGACCGCGAACAGGTAGTTCTGCACCTTGACGACCGCCGCGACCGGCTCCTCCACCCGGGCGTAGACCACCGCGTCGACCCGCATGGTGACGTTGTCCTTGGTGATCACGTCCTGGGGCGGGACGTTCATGGCCACCGTCTGGATGGTGACCGTGCGCATCCGGTCGATCCCGAACGGCAGCAGGATGATCAGGCCGGGCCCCTTGGGCCTGCCCCTGACCCGGCCGAGCCGGAACACGACCCCGCGCTCGTACTCCTGGAGCACGTGGACCATGGAGACGATCCCCCAGACGATCAGGGCGATCACCGCGACCACGATCAGGACGACGACCCAGGTCTCCATGGGTGTCCCTCCCGTCCAGGTCGTCCGGTTCCGGAATGCTGTGGCTAGTTTGGCCACGATCAGGACGACGACCCAGGTCTCCATGGGCTGTCCCTCCCGTCCAGGTCGTCCGGTTCCGGAATGCTGTGGCTAGTTTGTCACACCCGGTGGCCGACCGGGCCCTCCTGGCCCAGATCGGTGACCGGGCCCTCGGTGAGGCCGCCCCGGCCCCCGGTGAACAGGCGCCAGAACGCGTCCGCGGCCAGGATGAACGGCGGGTAGCCGAGGTAGCCGAGGATCGGCATCTCGAACACCGGCAGGAAGCCGACGTACGGGATGCGGTACTGCCAGAAGGGCAGCGCGCCCCAGTTCCACAGCTCCCACAGGATCCCGGTGCCGAGACCGGCCACGGCCAGCAGCAGCACCGGCCCGGCCCGGCCCTGGCGGACCAGCCCGATGATGCTGGTCCGGCCGCGCAGCTCGGCGACCGCGTCCAGGACGGCCAGGGGAGCCAGCCAGACCAGCGGGAAGGTCTGGTCGGGGAACAGGTAGAGCAGGGGCACGCAGACCAGGCCGAGGACCACCAGGGCGGTGGCGGTCCAGGACGGGAGCGGGATGGCCGGCGGGTGCGGGAACCGCACGAAGGACCGGAGCAGGTCGCGCGACTCGGCCAGGGCCGGCAGCACGAACAGGAACGACAGGGTCTTGAGGGGTGTCTGGGCCGGGCCGGAGAAGATCTCGGCGCCGACGTAGCGCCAGTTCTCGAGCCGCCAGTTGGCGACCTCGAAGGCCCACCAGAAGGGGGCGCTGAGGGCGAACATGGCGACCAGCCGCCAGCCGCCGCCGTGGATCAGGGAGTGGCCGGCCCGCCCCCAGACGACCGCGTCGGCGGCCAGGATGAAGCCGCTCCAGACCAGGTCGAACCAGTAGCCGCGGAAGGGCTCGATCCCGGCCAGGCTCACCCCCCAGCCGAAGCCGCAGAGCAGCAGCCCGGCGACCAGCTGGAGCAGCACCAGGCGGCGGTCGGGAGCCTCGGGACGGCCGGGGCCGGCGTCCCCTGGACGCTCCCGGGTGCCCTCCCGCCGGCGCATCGCCCGGCTAGTCCCGGCTGGCCGGCTCGGCGATCGGGGCCGACCGGCGGCCGCGACGCCGCGACGGGCGGACGGCCGAGGGGTCCTCGGGCTCGACCTGGAGGATGCCATCGGCCACCGACCCGACCCGGATCCGCTGGCCGGTGCCGAGGCTGCCCTCGCCGGTGGCCAGCCGGGCCCGCCACATGGCCCCGTCGACGACCACGATGCCGCCCGGGTTGAGCATGCTGCGCACCACCCCGCGGGAGCCGACCAGGGCCTCGGTGCCCATCGGGGCCTGGCGCTGGGAGCGGAGGATCACCGTCAGGATGACCACGAACCAGGCCAGCGACCACAGCACCCCGAGGACGGCCAGGCGGCCGTCGACCCGCAGCAGCGGCGACGGGCTGGCGAACAGCCACCACGACCCGGCGAGGGTCAGCCCGGCCGAGGTGGCCGTGGCCAGGCCGAGCCCGCCCATGGCGGCATCCACCGTGAACAGGGCCTGGCCGGCCAGCAGGAGGGCCAGGGCGAGCCAGTTGGTGGGCAGGACGAGCAGGGCGAAGGTGGCCAGCAGGGCGCAGGCCAGCCCGGCCGCCCCGGCGACCCCGAAGCCGGGCTGGAACCACTCGAACGACAGGCAGGCCGCGGCGGCCAGCAGCAGCAGGTAGGCCAGGGTCGGGTTGGCCAGGCCGTGGCGGACCCGGTCGAGCAGGGAGCGGGACAGGAACCGGACCTGGAAGCCGGTCACCTCCAGCGGCCGGCCGTCGACCTGCTGGCCGTCGAGCCGCCGGACCGCGTCGGGCAGGGACTCGGCCTGGTAGTCGGCCAGCCCGGCCGCCTCGGCGGCCGCCCCGGAGATGCGGGACCGCCCGGCCGCCGCCGGCAGGCCGGACTCGGCCAGCAGGGCGGCCTCGGCACCAGGGTCGCGGCCCCGGCCCAGCTCGGCCGGGAGCGCCGGCCCGACCCGGGCGTCCCGGGCCACCCCGACCACGTCGGCCCCGGCGAGCAGGAACGCCGCCGTCCCGGCGGCCTCGGCCGACCGCGGCCCGACCCACACCGCCACCGGCACCCCGGCCTCGGCCACCGTCCGCTGGACCTCGGCCGGGTCGACCCCAAGGCCCCCGAAGCTCGACAGCTGGACCAGGAAGACCCTCGCCCCCCGCTCCTCGGCCCCGTCCAGGTCGCGCCGCAGGGCCCCGAGCACGCTGTCGTCCAGCACCCCGGAGGCCTCGAACACCTCCACCACCGGCCCGCCTGACTGCGCCCGCGCCGGCAGCAGCCCCAGGGTGCCCAGCAGGGCACCAACGAGGCAGAGAAGGGAGGCGGCCCGTCGCATCGCCCCCAGCGTAGCCGACCAGGGCGCCAGGGCGCCGGGTTGTCCACATCCCCGGGGCGGCTAGGATGGCGCGACCATGCTGGAGGTGCTGGAACAGGCTCGGCTGCTGGTCGTCACGGGGAAGGGCGGGACCGGGAAGACGACGGTCGCGGCCGGGCTCGCCGTTGCGGCGGCGGGGCGGGGGCGGCGGGTGCTGGTGGCCGAGGTCGAGGGGCGCCAGGGGCTGGCCGGGCTGTTCGGGCGGGCGGCCCTCGACCACCGGGAGGCGCGGGTGGCCGAGGGCGTGCACGCGCTGGCCGTCGACCCGGACGAGTCGCTGCGGGAGTACCTGGCCCGGTACGGGTTCGCGCCGCTGGCCCGGCTGCTGAGCTGGGCGCACCTCAACCGGTTCATCACCGCGGCCGCGCCCGGGCTGGGGGACGTGCTGCTGGTCGGGAAGGTCTGGGAGGCGGCGACCCGGGAGGAGCGGCCCGGGTCGGGGGCCTATGACCTGGTGGTGCTGGACGCGCCGCCGACCGGGCGGGTGGTGCCGTTCCTGCGGGCGCCGGAGACGGTGGCCGAGCTGGCCCGGGTCGGGCCCATCCGGAACCAGGCCGACCGGGTCAGGGACCTGCTGGACGACCCGGGACGGACGGCGGTGGTGCTGACCTGCCTGCCCGAGGAGCTGCCGGTGACCGAGACCCTGGAGGGGGTGGCGGCGCTCCGGGAGGCCGGGCTGCCGGTGGCCGGGGTGGTGGCCAACCAGGTGACCGGCGACCAGCTGGGAGGCAGGGCCGGGCGGCTGGCCGGCCTGGCCAGGGACCCGGGGCCGCTGGCCGGGGCGGCGGCGGCGGCCGGGGCCGAGCTGGACCGGGCCGCCCTGGGCACGCTGGTCGGCGAGGCCCGGGACCGCCAGCGCCAGGTGACCCGCGAGCGCCGCCTGCTCAAGGAGCTGCGGGCCGGCCTGGACGGGCTGCCCCTGGTCGAGCTGCCGTCCCTGGCCGACGGGGCCGGCGGTCCCGACGAGGTCCGGGCCCTGGCCGGGCACCTGGTCGCGGCGTGACCCCCCTGGCCGAGCTGGCCCGGTCGGCCAGGATCGTCGTCTGCTGCGGGTCGGGCGGGGTCGGCAAGACCTCGACCGCGGCCGCGGTCGCCCTCTGGGCGGCCGAGCACGGGCGCCGGACCTGCGTGCTCACCATCGACCCGGCCCGGCGGCTGGCCCAGGCGCTCGGGCTCGACCTGCTCTCCAACTCGCCGCGGCCGGTCAAGGCCAAGGGGCTGCCGGCCCGGGGGCCGGGGAGCCTTGACGCGATGATGCTGGACATGCGGCGGACCTTCGACGAGGTGATCGAGCGCTACGCCCGCGACGCCGACCAGGCCGACCGCATCCTGGCCAACCGGTTCTACCAGCGGCTCTCCTCCACCCTGGCCGGCACCCAGGAGTACATGGCCATGGAGAAGCTGTACGAGCTGCACGAGTCCCAGCGCTACGACCTGCTGGTGGTCGACACCCCGCCGACCCGGTCGGCGCTCGACTTCCTGGACGCGCCCGACAACCTCAACGAGCTGCTGGACGCGCGCGCCTTCCGGCTGCTGATCGCCCCCGCCCAGCGGATCGGGCGCGGCTACCTGCGGGGGCTGAACCTGGCCACCACGGCGATGACCAAGATGGTCCGGCGGGTCACCGGGTCGGAGCTGCTGGCCGAGGTGGGCGAGTTCTTCGCCGCCTTCGAGGGCATGTACGACGGGTTCAAGGAGCGGGCCGGGCTGGTCTACGACCAGCTCAAGCACCCGAGCACGGCGTTCGTGGTGGTGGCCACCCCCGACGGGGCGGCGCTGCGCGAGGCCGCCTACTTCGCCGGGCGGCTGGCCGCCGACCGCATGCCGCTTGGCGCCCTGGTGGTGAACCGCATCCACCAGGCCGGGCCGGTCCCGCCGGTGCCGGCGGCGGCCCGCAAGCGGCTCCGGGCCGACGGGGCCGACGGGCGCCTGCTGGCCGACCTGCTGGAGCTCCACGACGGCCTGGAGACCCTGGCCGCGGCCGAGCAGCGCCGCGTCCGCGACCTGCTGGACAGGGTCCCCAACCTCGGCGTGGTCCAGGTCCCCCTGCTCAGCGACGACGTGCATGATGTTGCAGGACTGCGGAGGTTAGGCGCGCACCTCTTTGCCTGACGCGGTCCCTGGTCCATTCGGGGGGGAGTCCTCCCCCCCGAACCCCCCCAAGATCTGCTCGGCGGCCTCGAGCAGCTCGCTGCGGACCCGGGCCGGGTCGTCGCTGCGGGAGTCGACCCAGAAGCTGAGGCGCAGGCTGCGGGCGCCCTGGCCCAGGTCCTGGGTGAGGAGGCGCGGCTCGGGGTCGTCGCTGACCCCCTCGAGCTCGGACGCCGTGGCCAGCAGGAGCTCCCTGGCCCTGGCCGCGTCCTGGCCGTAGGGGACCTCGAGCAGGACCTCGACCCGGCGCCGCATGGTGGCGGTGGAGTTGGTCACGACCTGGGTGAACAGCAGCTTGTTGGGGACCAGGACCAGCTGGCCGTCGGGGGCGCGCAGCCGGGTCGCCCGAACCCGGATCTCCTCCACCTCGCCCTCGGCCTCGGCGATGGCGATGTGGTCGCCCTCGGTGAAGGGGTGCTCCAGCAGCAGGACGATGCCGGCGCTGAAGTTGCTGACGATGTCCTGGAGGGCGAACCCGAGGGCCACGGTGACCAGGCCGAGGCTCCCGATGAGCACCCCGAGGTTGACCCCGCCGAGCGCCAGCGCGCCGACCAGCCCGATGGCGACCGCGGCGTAGTAGGCCAGGGTGGCCACCACCACCACGACGTGGCGCTCGGCTCGGCCCCGGCGCAGCGCCCGC